>Ga0190274_10000022_pt1 | contig 246701 bp, 187 predicted proteins | sample Popmic531T_FD_133002 | JGI IMG/M metagenome (GOLD analysis project Ga0190274, IMG submission 133002) | Populus adjacent soil microbial communities from riparian zone of Yellowstone River, Montana, USA - 531 T | ecosystem: Environmental > Terrestrial > Soil > Riparian zone | place: USA...
CGGTCCCTCGGGCGAGCCGACGCCGGGTGCGCAGTGCACGTTCTGCGACGAGGCGCAGCGCGTCCAGGTCGGTGGCGAAGGCATCCAGACCAACGCCGACTTCGGCTGGCTGTATCTCAACCTGAACCACGCGACCACGCGTGACGCCACGCTCGGACCGGGCTACATCAACATCGCCCAGGCCTGGGTCACGGTGGTGATGGACGCCGAGGGCCGGTTCAGCGTCGGCTTCGACGCGATCCAGCTCGACAACGCCAACACCGCGGTTACGGGTGGCGTCGTCCTGCCGGTCAACACCGACTAAGACATCCTTCCCTTTCGACAGGCCGCGAGGTCTCCCCTCGCGGCCTGTCGCTGCAGTTTTCTCCCTCCCTTCCCCTCTCCTTCCCTCCAATTTGAGCTATCTCTGAAGCTTGATATGATAGGCGTATGCGTGCGTGGTTGTTCCCGCTATGACAGACGTCCTCTACCTCATGGGCCACGGCTACTCCGGCTCGACACTCCTCACCTTTCTCCTGGGTTCTCATCCGCAGATCGCGACCATCGGCGAGCTGGTCGAGCACCACGTCATCGGCAACCGGATGCGCCGGGTGGCGCCGCTCAACCGGAGATACGGCTATGGCGCCCTCTGAGACCGGGCCACCAAAGATCCGTGCCGCGATCGTCGGAGCGGGGTACGTATCCAGCTTCCATCTGGAGGCGATGGCCGGAATCCCCGGACTGGAGATCGCCGCGGTGTGCGATCCGGACCTCGAGCGGGCGCGGTCGCTGGCGCGGCCCTGGAAGATCCCCGCCGCCGTGGCCACCATCGAGGAGCTGGCCGGCCTCGGGGTTCAGGTCGCCCACGTGCTCACTCCGCCGGACCTTCACGTGCGGGTGACCCGGCAGCTCCTGGAGGCAGGGATCGGCGCGCTCGTCGAGAAGCCCCTCGCCCTGTCGAGCCGCGAGGCCCGGGAGCTCGCGGAGCTGGCCGCGGTGCGGCGGGTCCCCCTGGCGGTCAATCACAACAATCTTTATCACCCGGCGTTCGCCCGCCTTCTGGCCTGGGTACGGGCGGGCCGGATCGGCCGCCTGGAGCACGTGCGGATCTGTCTCTCGGTGCCTCTCGCCCAGCTCGAAGCCGGGGATTTCTCCCACTGGATGTTCCAGTCGCCCGAGAACATCGTCTTCGAGCAGGCCCCCCATCCGTTCTCCCAGCTCCACGCTCTGATCGGCCGGGTCCAGGAGGCGCGGACGACCCTGCTCGCCACGCGGGAGCTCCATCCGGGCCAGATCTTCCACGAGCGCTGGCTCGTGGCCGCTCTGGGCGAGCGGGGCACGGCGGAGATCTACCTGGCTTTCGGCCGCCCCTTCCACCGCTGGACCCTGGAGGTCCTGGGGACCGATGGCTCCGCCGAGGCCGACCTCATTCACAACTTCTTCACCTTCGAGGAGAAGACCCCCTGGCTCGACTTCTGGAACAGCTTCCTCGCCGGCCGGCGGCGGGCGCGCTCGCTGCGCCGGGACGCGCGGAGGAACTTCCTCGGGTACAGCCTCTATACGCTCGGCGTCGGCCGCCGGCAGGACAGCTTCTTCGTTGGCATGCGGGGCGCCGTCGAGGCGTTCTATGCCTCCGTGCGGAACGGCGCGGCGCCGCCGGTGAACGCCGAGCAAGGCGCCGAGGTGCTGGAGTGGTGCGAGGCCGTGGCCGAAGCCGCCCGCGGCCGGTCGGTGCCAGTGAGCCGCCCCGCCGTGGACCCTCTCACCGCACCGGGTCCGGCGCGCCCTGGCGAGGTGGTGGTCCTGGGCGGCACCGGCTTCATCGGCCGCCGGGTGGTCGACGGCCTGCTCGCCCGCGGCATCCCGGTCACCGCCGTGGCGCGGCGCCTCCAGGGCCTGCCGCCCTTCCTGCTGGAGGCCGCGCGGGAGGGGCGCCTGCGGCTCCTGCGCGGCAGCCTGGAGGATCTCCCCTCTCTCGCCGCGGCTTTCCGGGGGGCACGGACCGTCCTCCACCTCGCCACCGGCGGAGGTGACACTTGGGAGAAGGTCGAACGTTCGATGATCCGGGGCTCGGTCGGCGCGGCGGAAGCGGCCCTGGCCGAGGGCGTCGGGCGCTTCGTCTACGTCTCGTCGATCGCCGCGCTCTACGGCGGCCCCGACTGCGGCACCGAGATCCTCGAGGACTCGCTGGACACGGACCCTCGGCCCGAGGCGCGGGACGTCTACAGCCGCGGCAAGGCCGTGACCGAGCGCGCCCTGGGGACCCTGCACCGCGAGCGCGGCCTGCCCCTCGTCATCGCCCGGCCCGGCGTCGTCCTCGGCGAAGGCACTCCGTTCCAGCATTCGGGCCTCGGCCTCTGGGTGCGGGACAACCACTGCGTCGGCTGGGGCCTGGGCGATCATCCCCTCCCCCTGGTCACCGCCGACGACGTGGCCGACGCGCTGGTCCGCATCGCCATCTATGAAGGGGACGACCTTCATGGGCGGGCCTTGAACCTCTGCGGCCGGCCGCCGCTCTCGGCCCGGGAGGTCGTGGAGCAGTTGCGGCACGCCACGGGGCGGGATCTCCACTTCCATCCGCGACCGCTGTGGTTGAGCCAGGTCCTGGAGATCGGCAAGTGGATCGTGAAGAAGGCCGGACGCCAGCCGGGCGCGACCTTCCCCGCCTATCGCGACCTCAAGGCCCGGGCGCTCGTCCCCGCCTTCTCCTCCCGCACGGCCCGCGAGGTCCTCGGCTGGACGCCGGTCGAAGACCGCGAGCGCCTCCTCGAGCGCATCGTCCGCATCTATGCCGACCGGCCTGGTCGTCCCGATGGTCGTCCCGAGGCTGGCGGGGGCAAGGTCGCGTGAGCGCACCTCACCTGCTGCACGTCTTCCCGAACTTCGTGCCGACCGGCCCGGAGCTGCGGACGGTGGAGCTGATCGGCGCGTTCGGACGGTCTCTCCGCCATTCCATCGTCTCCATGGACGGCCGGACGAGCGCGGCGGAGCGGCTCCCGCCCGGCGTGAACGTCCGCATCCTCCCTTCGCCGCCCAAGGCCGGATCGCTCGCGACCGCCCGCCGGCTCCGCCGGCTCCTCCGCGATGAGCGGCCGGACCTCGTGCTCACCTACAACTGGGGCGCCTTCGACATGCTCCTCGCGGCCCGGAGCGCCGGCTTCCGGCGGGTGATCCACCACGAGGAGGGGTTCAACGAAGACGAAGCGGAAATCTTCAAACGCCGGCGCATCTGGGCGCGGCGGCTGGCCGTGCCCGGCGCGGCGGCCGTGGTGGTCCCTTCCGAGCTCCTGCGGCGGGTCGCCGTCGAGCTGTGGCGGCTCCCGCCGGAGCGGGTGCGGCTCATCCCCAACGGCATCCGCCTCGACCGATTCGCGCCCGCCGGCGGCAACCCCGGGCTGCGCGCCCGTCTGGGCATTCCGGCGGACGCGCTGGTGGTGGGCACGGTGGGGAGCCTGCGGGCGGTGAAGAACCATGCCCGTCTCCTGGAGGCCGTGGCGCAGGCCGGTACCTCGGTGAGGAACCTCCACCTCCTGCTCGTGGGAGACGGGGACGAGCGGCCGGCCCTGGAGTCCCGGGCCGCGGCGCTGGACCTCGCCGGCCGGGTCTGCTTCGCCGGCTACCAGGAGGAGCCGGCCCCGTTCTACCAGGCCATGGACCTCTTCGCCCTGAGCTCGGAGAGCGAGCAGATGCCGGTCGCCCTCCTCGAAGCCATGGCTTCGTCCCTGCCCGTCGCCTCCACCGACGTGGGAGACGTCCGCGCGGTGCTCCCTTCGGACCAGGCCGCCTTCCTCGTTCCATCCGACGATGCCGCCGCCGCGGACCTCGCCGGCCGGATCGCCGAGCTGGCCCGGCTCCCCCGCCTGCGCCAGGAGCTCGGCGCCCTCAACCGGATGCGGACCGAGGAGCGCTACTCCTTCGATGTTCTGTGTGCCAGTTATCGGACGCTCTACGAATCCGTGCTGGCGGACCGGGGGTGAGGGCTCCTATCTCCGCACCAGATCCCGGGTGATCTCCGCGATCGTGGGAGCCCCCGCCAGAGCCATCGCGAGATCGAGCTCGGCCCTGAGCAGGCGCAGAACCGACGTTGCGCCGGCCTCTCCGCCAACGGCGAGCCCCCAGAGGATCGGCCGGCCGACGAGCACCGCCCGCGCGCCCAGGGCGAGGGCCTTCAGGATGTCCGTGCCCCGCCGCACGCCGCCGTCCACGAGCACCTCGACCGGATGGCCGCGCAGGGCGTCGGCGATCTCCGGCAGGACCTCGATGGTGGCCGGCGCGGTGTCGAGCTGCCGTCCGCCATGGTTCGACACCACCACCGCCGCGGCGCCCGCCTCCGCCGCGCGCAGAGCGTCATCGGCCCGCACGATCCCCTTGATCACGAGCGGCAGCGTGGTGATCGACCGGAGCCAGGCCACGTCCTTCCAGGACAGCGAAGGATCGATCAGAGACGAGACGTAGGCGGCGAGGCCGGAGTCGCCGGCGGCCATCGGCAAGCCGCCATAGCCCTCCGGCAGCAGGTTGGCCACCGAGAGCCCCGGCGGCAGGTGGAACCGGTTGCGCACGTCGCGCTCGCGCCGCCCGATGAGCGGAGCGTCCACCGTGAGCACGAGCGCCTTGCACCCAGCCATCTCGGCCCGCCGCACCAGCCCCTCCGTCGCCTCGCGGTCGCGGTAGACGTAGAGCTGAAAAAAGACCGGCCCCGATGCCGCGGCCACCACCTCCTCCACCCGGGTATTCGAGAGGGTGGACAGAATCATCACCGTCCCCGCCGCTCCGGCGGCGCGGGCCGTCGCGATCTCGCCTTCGGGAGTGGCGAGGCGCTGGAACGCCGTCGGGGCGACCAGAAGGGGCATTGCGATCGGCTGGCCGAGGACCGTGGTCGTCATGTCGCGGCGGGACACGTCCACCAGGATCCGGTACGCCAGGGAGAGGCGTTCGTAGGCAGCGCGGTTCTCGCGCAGGGTGACCTCGTCCTCCGCGCCGCTCGCGTAGTAATCGTAGGCCTCCCGCGGGAGCTTCTCGCGGGCGATCGCCTCGAGCTCGAAAAGATTGATGGCTTCCACGGGCGAGGATTCTAAACGACTCCTCCGGGTTCCGCCCTTACAGGGATAAGCTCGTCCTGAACCGTGATGGGAGGCCCTCTCCATGACCGAGCTGAAGACCGAGGCCGAGCACGACCGCGAGATCGGCGAAATCGACCTGCTGAGCCCGTTGACCATCCGCAGCGTCACCCTCCGGCATCGCGACGGTCGGATCTCCCCCGTCGACGTGGGGATCTGGAGGTGACAGCCTCGTCGCTCCTTTGGGGCATGATCTTCGGCTCCATCGGGCTCGGCTTCTTCGTGTACGGGAAGAAGCAAGGCGCGATCGTCCCGCTGGTCTGCGGGCTGGCTCTCATGATTTTCCCGTATTTCGTTTCGAGCACCTTTCTTCTGGTCGCCATCGGGGCGGCGCTCATCGCGATTCCGTATTACTACAGGATCTGAGTGCCGCCCGAGCTATCGGCCGCCGCGGCCAGGCTCGAGATCGGCCTGCCCCCAGAGGGCATGTCCGCTCACCGGATCCTGGACCGTGAAGATCAAATGCTGCTTCGCGTTGCGCAGTTGCAGGGTGGTCTGGAAGCGCGCGTAGGTCCCGACCTTCGGCAACGTTTTGATTGCGACCTGGAGGCGCAGGCTCGGCAGATCGGCGCGCCCGCCGTCGCCGTCCTGTGCGACGACGGCGATCGGGACGTCGGCCCGGTATCCCTCCTCCTGTGGCACGAACGCCAGCGCCTCGACCGGAACGCCCAGCGTCACCGGCACCTCGAGGGCGCGGCCCTTCCGCGTGGGCTTGCCGAGCTCGACGATGAGGCGCCGGTCCTCCGGCGCGCCGCCGAAGAGGAGCACGCTCTCGGCTTTGAAGGCGACTTCGGTGCGGCGCGATAGGTCCGAGAAACCGCCGCGCGCTCGCACCACCAGCCCAGGACGCCGTGTTTCCACGGTCACCCCGTGCTGCCGATCGTCGGCCTTCCAGGTCGGGGTGAAGCCCAGCCAATAATACGAGCCCGAATCCGCCACCACCTCGCGGAGGGCGTCGTTTGTCGCCGCGGTCAGTGCTCGGCCGCCCGTCGCCCGCGCCAGCTTGTCGAGCATCGTCACCTCCGCCGCATCCGATTGCGCGGCGTCGACGGGATAGACCGTGTAGCCGAGCCGGTTGGCAGCCTCGACGAGCGGCCCGTAGAGCCGCGGCGCGACCGACAAGGACCAGGCACCCGAGAGGAGCAACAGGACCCTGCGCCCGGGCGGGATTTCGAAACCTCGCAGCGAAGCGGCCGCAGCAGCAGCCGTCCTGCCGAGCTGCGTCCGCGCCTCCGGGCTGATCCTCTTCGACAGGGCCCCATAGATCTCGTCCATCTCGCGGGCTTTCGGGCCGAACGAGTTGGAATCGCCGGTGTCGATGCTCTCGGCGCTGATCTCCATCCAGTCGACATCGGCCTGCAGAGCCCGCTGGTGGGCGAGCATCTGCCCGCCACGCGCCGGGCGCTGCCGAGCCCGCGCCAGCGCCTCCCGGAGCTTCCCCGGGTCTGCGGTCCAACCGCACAGCACGTCGATGCGGGAGCCGTCGAACGCCAGGACCGCCATCTGGTCCGCCGGGCCGAGCGTCGCGAGATCCCGCTCGATCTTCGTCAACAGGTCGTTGCGCCGTCCGGCAATGGAGAAGGAATCGTCCACGTACACCAGATAGCTCCGCGCGACCGCTTCGCCGGTGGCGACCGGAGAGGCCGGAGCGGTCGGAGCCGTGGGAGCATCGGCCGGCTTTTGAGCCACCGACGTCCCCTCCTCCACCTCGGTGAAATACTCGACCGGCACCTCCTGCCCATCCACCAGCAGCCGGAAATCCCCCGCGGACAGCCCCCGCACCGGTTTGCCCGAGGCATCGGTGACCACCGCCTCGACATTGACCACCCGCACGTCGATCGTCTCGCTGACCACCGGAACCTCGCCGCGCGGCGGCTCTTGGGCAGGCTCCTGGGCCATCAGGGGAAGAGAGAGGACCGAAACCGCCGCGATCGCCCACAGGTTGGATAGCCTCATGACGCCTCCTCGGACAATGATACGCTGCACATCCAGCTTTGGCGTGCTGCCGAACACGGCCGGGCGGATGGTGTCAGCCTCACTACTTCCTGGCCTCGGAGGTGCTCATCGGACGGGAGGACGAGGAAGCTTCGACGGCAGAGCACAGCAGGTGGGAGGGAAAGCGTAGTACGCTATTGGACATCGCCAAGCCGGGGCCCTTTGATCCGGCGAGGAGTCTTCCGATGCCTGTAATTCACGCCGTCTATGAAAATGGGGTCTTTCGGCCCACCGAGCCGGTGGACCTGCCAGAGTCGAGCAAGGTCGAAGTTGAGCTTCGGATCTTGACTCCATCCTCCGGGGAAAAGCACTTGGACGCCATCTACGAGCTCCTTGGAGCCAGGTTCGAGTCGGGAGACAGTGAGGTAGCAGCCCGCCATGACGAGCACCAGCCGTAATGGCGGGCTCCGTCTTCCTTGATACGGTCGGGTTGCTGGCCCTCTGGGATCGAAGCGACCAGTGGCACCTCCCTGCGACCCAGGCATTCCAGAAACTTGCAGAGGAGCGGGTCAGCTTGTATACAAGTTCGCTGGTTCTCTTGGAGTGCGCGAACGCAGCAGCTCGGCGCCCATATCGTAAGGTTGTCGCAGCCTTGTGGCGCGAGATGACAGAAGCCGAACGCGTTTTCCATCCGACTGGAAGCGATTTGGAGGGGGCCTGGCTCGAGTATGAGCGTGGTCCTGTCGGAGGGCCTGGCGTGGTGGACCTGATCTCCTTTCGTGCGATGCGCCACCTGGGTATCGAAAGAGCCTTTTCCAGCGATCGACATTTCCGGACGGCTGGTTTTCAGGTTCTTTTTTAGCCCTCGTTCAGAGCGCTTCATTCTGGGGTTCATTAAGCCGCTTTCACCTCAGGTCCATCCGCTCGGCCTTCGACCAGCACCAGGGCGCTCGTCTGCTGCATGCCGTTGAGTCAGGCAGTCAATCCACTTCTCCAGCGTTCAAGCCGCCGACCGCGAACGCCAGAGCGATCAGCGATCCGCCCGCGCGACCAGCGGCAGCATGTAGGAGACGCCGGTCATCAGCTCCGGTCGGCGGGGCGGGCGGAGGTCGGGGCCGAGCCGGAAGCTTCTCCGGCGGGGTACACCAGCTCGCGGCGGAGCCAATCTGCTGGGGCCTGTACGAGCTTGACAGGTCACTTCCCTATTGCTAAGGTTCTATTCTCGACCATTAGAGGAGGAGAGCAATGCGGATTTTTCCAAGCATCCGATGCACTCGGCTTCTTCTGATCTCCACCTTGGTGCTGGGAGGCGGGATGCCCCTCGCGCACGGCCAAACACAGAGATCCTCTTGCCTTCCACCACCTGCGGTGTGCCCGCTGAATGAATTCGTTGTTGGCATGTTCTCCTTTGCAAGTACCAATAATAATGGATCGTTCCCTACCAGCGCGTTCTACACGGATAGCTCAAACCATCAGCACCCGTCAAGCCAACTTAATGTGCTCAAGGAGGACGGGTTCGACACGGTCCAGTACTATGGTCCGGGGTACTGGACCTCCCTGACCGATGTCACAAATCTGCTCACGCTATTTAAGGTGAACGGGATGAGGATCATGCCCGATGAGCGGTTCTTCTATGTTCCGCAGCCCAACACTGCCTGTGGCCTGCCTTCTGGCATCAATACCTACAACGGCAATCCTCCCTATGACACCTACTGGACTACGGCCTATGCGTTGCCCGCTTTCGCCGACGTGGTGTTCGGACATAAGCTCACTGAGGAAGCCTCCTATTTTCATGGCGCTTATATGGGAAATGCGCCTCCCCTTTACTCGAATCCAGCCTACGGATGGTGCGACACTTGCGGTGGCTGCATGCAGACCTCGACACCCTATTGCAGCTCACTCTTGACCTGCATTCAAACCTGCCAATGCGGTCTATGGAAATTTACCGAAGTCCCACCTGGCAACGTCTCTGATGCCATGGGTCACTACGGAGCTCTACGCCAGAGCCTGGCTTCGCAAGTCGTAGCGGTGGGAGGCCAGCGCCTCGCCATTATGGAGGCCAACCACGGTAAGTCCATTCAGGAGAACACACAAGACGGCGAAGGGTTCTTCAACCCTCAGGACTATCTCCAGCTTGGCAATCGCGCGGATCTATTTCTTGAGGGCTCTTATCTGAGCTTGCCCTCTACTTGGGCGACGCAATTATACTCGAATGTGTTCTCGCCCACGGATTATCATTACCTCGGCTTCCTGAAGTCCGTCGACTACGCACAGCTGCAGGTGCCCGAGGTCCATAAAGTAGTGAACATCGAAGCGGGCCAGCAGCCAGTCTCCTTCCACAGCGATCTGTCGTCCCCGAATGCGAACCTGCTCTGGTTCCAGGCGTATGCCTCGATCGTTCACGGTTCTACGGGATTGTGGTTCTGGCAGCTTCCGTCGGCTTGGTCTCATGGCGAGCCCGGCAGTTGGGCGACCGACCCCGCACGGTTCGAGCGGTCGAACTTTCCGGACCTTTATAACACCTATGTCGCCCCACTCGCGCGGGAGATGCGCTACCTGATTGTACGCAACGACCTGGCGCAGGCTAATTCGGCCACGGCGCCCTCGGTGCTCAACAGCAAGACCGATCATCCGGATGACTTCTGCATCGTTGGCAAGCCCTCATCCTATATTCCTTCCTTCGCCTCCACACACTGGACGGAGGGCTACGGCGTCCGCTATACGATCCTTTCGGGGGGGCAGGATGTCATCATGATCGCCGTGAACCCCCTCCCGCTATGGATCGCCCCGACTTTCGACTTCAACTCAATCGCCAATGGAGTCATCGGCAATGCGTCCGGCGTCGAGGCGCTGTTCGAGACCAGCCAAGACGCTATCGACCTCGCCAACAGATCAGCGTCCTATAAGACCAACCGGGCCGGCCGGGTGACGCTCGCGCCCTTGTGGGCTGCAGCGCGGCAGATCGGCTTTTCGAGCCGTCGCTTTACCGATCGCTTTGGACCGCTCGACGTGCACGTCTACAGGTTCCGTCCAGGTGCTGGGATCGCCGCGAGCCCGCGCTGGTACCATGCGGCGCTGAGTTGGGACGGTTCAGGCCGCGCCGCGGGCAACATCGCGATTAGCAGAAGTGGCGTCACCAAGGTGTTTTACCGTGGGAATGATGCCAGGGTCTATCTCCATTGGTGGGATGGCAGACGCTGGCGAGGCGATGCTCTGGACTATAACGCGCCGGCCAAGACGGCCGGCGACCTGGTAGTCGATCCGTCGGGTTCCAAAGTATACTTTCGCGGCACCGACAACCGACTTTATAACTTTTGGTGGAATCCCGCAAAGGCGGGAGGCGCCGGCTGGCAGGAGGATGCCCTCGACTCCAGCGCACCAGCCAGGGTGGCCGGCTACCTGGTGCTCGACCCCGCACGTTCCAAGGTGTACTTTCGGGGCACCGATAATCGCCTCTACAACTTCTGGTGGAACCCCGCCAAAGCGGGAGGCGCCGGCTGGCAGGAGGATGCCCTCGATTCCAGCGCACCGGCCAGGGTGGCCGGCAACCTGGTGCTCGACCCCGCACGTTCCAAGGTGTACTTTCGGGGCACCGATAATCGTCTCTACAACTTCTGGTGGAACCCCGCCAAAGCGGGAGGCGCCGGCTGGCAGGAAGATGCCCTCGACTCCAACGCCGCGCCCAGGACGGCCGGCGACCTGGCGCTCTCCCCCTCGGGTTCCAATGTATACTTCAGGGGCACCGACAACCGTCTCTATAACTTCTGGTGGAACCCCGCCAAACCCGGAGGTGCCGGTTGGCAGGACGATCCCCTCGACTACAATGCCCCACCCAGAACGGCGGGGAATGTAGTCGTCGATCCGTGGGGATCAAAAGTGTTCTTTCGCGGTACCGACAACCGGCTCTATAACTTCTGGTGGAACCCTGCCAAGGCGGGAGGCGCCGGCTGGCAGCAGGACGCCCTCGACCTCAACGCACCGCCTCTCGTGGCTGGCGACATCGTGCTTGGCACTCCCGTGCTCGGACGCGGCGTGGACCACGTGTACTATCGCGGCACGGACGGCCGGATGTACAACTTCTGGTGGACCGGGAGCCGGTGGCAAAACGATGTATTGAATCCCTGCGCTCCTCCGATCGTCGGACGTGGGACCGCCGTCGATGAAGCCGGTAATCTCTACTACATCGGAAGCTCCAGCGATCCGAACTTGGACGGCAGGGTCTTCGAGTTTTATTGGGCAACCAGGTAGCTCGCTTCCGGGAAGTCGCGGTTAGAAGGCCGCTGCGTGCTGGGCGGGAGATGGATCGACTTACCTACACCCCTCTCCCACTTGTGGGAGAGGGGCCGGGGGTGAGGGCCCCCTCCTACCGGAAGTAGCACCTCCCCGCCTCGCTGCCGCTGATCGCCGCGCGGCTCGAAAACGACCAGAGCTTGTCCCAGTACTCCTGCTTCATCTGCGCCGCCGCTCCCGCGTCGTTCAGGATCACGCCGTACTCCTGCAGGTCCGACGGATAAAGGTTCTCCGAGCCGACGTAGAACAGCCGGTCGTCCACCATCCAGAACTTGGAATGGTTGGCGATTTTGAATCCGTTCGGCCACTGATCCGACGGTCCGAACCGGATCGGCGCGAGGTGGAGGTTCGAGCAGAGGAGATCGATCAGATCTTTTCCGGTGGGCGCGCCCGGCTGCCGGGCCACGTCGCTCCTGATGCGGTCGGCCGTGCCGGTGAGGGGAACGCCGGCCCAGTACTTGGCGCCGCCGGGGCCGGCCTGGGCGTTGTCGCTCGACAGGACGATGTAGACGTGCTGCCGGCGCACCAGCGCCTGGGCGATCTCCGTCATCCCCGCCTCCCAGAACATCCAGGTGATGCCGAACGACTGGCCGAGGTCCTGCTGGGCGATGCGGATCGTCGAGCGGCTGCTGCGGAAGGCGAGGAGGAACGCGACGTCGGCGGCGTTCCCGCGGTCGCTCGGCCAGACCAGGCCGCCGAGGCGGCCGGCGTTGAGCACGCGCAGGTTGCCGGGGCCGCGGGTCTGCACGACGCCCGACCGGGCGAGACAGCCGGTCTTCACGTCGTTCCATCCCGCCTCCCAGTACGCGGCCTTCCAGCTCGGCAACGTGTATTTGCAGACCGAATCCCAGAGCACGTCGGCGAAGGTGTGCATGGCGAAGGCGGACGAGCCGTTCAGATGGAGCGACAGATCGTGCGCGGGATAGACCTGGAGGTAGTCTTCGTCCCACAGGTTCTGTCCGCCGGTCATGGCGCGCTGGCCGTCGACGGCGACGATCTTCGCGTGGTTCCACGTGGTGACGTTCACCTGCATGGCGCCCGCGTAAATCTTCAGCTTGCTGTTCGGAATCCCTTTCAATCCCTGGATCACTTTCTGGAGATATTCCGACTGTGCGAGGCGTCCGCCGTTCGGGCCGGGATACCAGCCGGCGAGGTAGCGCACCGTCACGGGGCGTCCGCTCTGCGCGAGATGGTGGAGGCCCGTGACGATGGCCGACTCGAAGCGGCCGGTGGGAAAGGGGGAGAGCGTGGTGATGTCGACGAAGTGTTCCGCGCTCGCGACGAGCCTCGCGACGCGGTCGGCCACGAAGAGACCGGCGCCGTCCTTCACCTCGCTGGCTGCCTTGCCCCACACGTGCGGCGTCTGCAGGAGCCAGATGGGATCGAACGCGTTGTCGTTGCTGAGCGCATAAGTGACGCCCTCCCACCGGCCGCCGGCGTCCTGCTTCATCGCCGCGTAGAGAGCGTCGAGCGGGTCGGCGTTCTGCCGCAGCGCCGTGTCGAAGGCGGCAGCAGCCTCCGCGGAAACAGCTCCCTCGGCCGGAGCCTGAGGTGCGTGCTCGGCGTCGAGCCCGGGTTGACCGCTCTCCCGGACCTGCTGGAGCGACTTTTCGGCAGCCTGGACGGTTGCGATCAGTAGAAACGATATCGACAGACCAAGGGCAACGATTCTGGATCTCATGTCTTCTCCTTTGGCGCGAGCTGAAAGCGCGTTCAGGAGAAGAAGTGGGATGAGGAGGCGGAGAATCTCAGGCGGCGTCTACTGCTCGCCGCCCGGCCCGCCCGCCTGGACCGGAACCGCCAGATCCGTGGACATCAGCCCCGTCCGCAGGTCCAGCGTCGAACCCTGGTTCACCGCCGGCTCCTCGATCTTGAAGGGGGTCGAGGCCGTGAGCCAGACCGGCTCGCAGTCGCTGGCGCAAGGCTCGGCCGGCAAAACCTGGGTCAGGCCCACGAGCCGTGCGGCACCGGGAGCCGGAGGCAGCGTGACCTCCTCGGTCCAGGAGTAGTCGCCGCGGGCCGGAAGATCGAAAGGCTCCTCGCACGAAGGCTGGTCCGCGCGCTGCTGCGAGAGCGTATAGCCATAGTCGCGGTCGCTCTCCCAGAGGTGGATCACACGGCCGCCGGAGAGGCAGGCGTGGATCATCTGATCGCCGGTGTTGTGGATCGTGAACCGCAGAGGGATGCGCACGCCGCCGGGCGAAGACGCCGACGCGGGCTGGATCTCGAGCTGCATCACACTGTTCGTATGGGAAACCTGGTCCGGTGCGACCGCGGGGCTCTTCGTCATCGGCCGGCACGCCAGGGAGAATAGAAGAAAGAGAAGACTGACTGTTGTCAAGCGATTCATGATCAGCTACCCCATGGACTTTCCCCAGAGTTTCTGGGGTTGCCGCCGAGCTTCCAGCGGCAACCCCTTCTACAGCAAGGGACGTGCCATGAGGGCTCGCTTACCCGGACCAGACGGAGGCTTTCTTGGCCCAGGAGCTGTCGGTGAAGCGGGTCTGGAATGCCTGGGCGGTGCTCGCCAGGGCAGCGGGGTCACCGCTCGCCTTGTACTTCGAGACGCCGGCCCAGTACAGCGCTTCGGCGGCTGGCTCTGCCGCCGAGGGCTCGTTCGACACCTCGCGGTACCGGCGTTCCGCGTCGGTCCAGTCCCCGCGCGCCTTCGCCGCATGGGCGAGACCGAGCTTCAGCTGCGCCAGGAAATCGGGCACGGGCAGGTAGCCCTCGAAACGATGCCGCTCGGTTCCGTCGGCATCGAGGAGGAGAACGGTCGGTGTCCACTGAGCGCCGAAGCGCTCGAACGCGTCCGCCTGCTCCTTCACGTGGGCCCGGGCCGGCACGAAGTTGTCCGTGATGAATGTCGAGACTTGAGGATCGGGGTAGACCTCGGCTTCCAGCCGAGCGCATGCCCCTCACATCGGGGCGGCGGTGAAGTCGAGAAGCAGCGGCCGTCCGCTCTGCTTGGCCTCGCGGAGAGCCGCGTCGATGTCTCGTTGCCAGTTGATCTCCATGTGCGCCTCCTTTGGGGTTGCCGCTGAGCAACCAGCGGCAACCGTATCTACAGCAAGGGGCGCGCCACGCCCTCTGTGGAGCTCAAAGCGCGAGCCCGGGATCGCCCTCGACAACGCGCCGCTCGAGTCGGGGCGGCTCGCCCGGCCGCCACATCGCCACGCGGTGGACGACGCGATAGCGGAGCGGCCCTCCGTCTCGCTCCGGGCTGCGTTCGAGCGGCCGCGGGATGCAGACGAACTCGCATTCGGCGGCGTCTGCCGTCAGGTGCAACGTGGCATACCCATGGCCGCCCATGTCGAGGAAGGACAGGTGCGGCGCCAGGTCCGGGTTCGACGCGCGGCGCGCACGCTCGGCATCCCCGCTGCGCTGGTATTCCAGGCAGGACCGCACACCATGGTGCACGAGCAGGTTCACCATGGGCTGCATCTTTCCGCCGACCTCGGTCATGTAGAGGGCACGCAGCGGGTGGTCCTTTGGGAAGCGGTGCTCGTAGGCCTCCACGAGGCCGGGCGCGGAGATGGAGCCGGTGATGAACGCGGCACCGACCGGCTCGAAGGCGGCGGGCGGCAACGCCTTCGCCGCGAGGCCCGCCCAGAAGCTGTGCCGGTCGCCCGAGACGGTCACGAACCCGGTGATCCCCGCTTCACGCACCGTCTCGTAGATCTCGCCGCGTTCAGTGTAGGCCGTGCTCCAGTCGCCGCCGCTGCCGAAGCAGGCGTAGCCGGCGCCCGGCCAGGGCTTGACCAGACCGGGAGGCAGATTCTGCGGATCCGCGCGCCCGTCCAGGGTCCCCTGGGAGTTGCCCCACACCTTCCAGGTCGCGCGCGACGCGCGCAGCCGGTCGAGGAACCACGGCTTCTGCTCGGCGCCAAGGATGGTTTGAGGCGCCCCGTCTTTGCGGAAGTTCGGCACCTGGACGTCGCCGTACCGGAGCGTCTCCGGCGGCCGTCCATCCGCAGAGGCCCGCCCGGCGTCCAGGATCTCCATCATCTCCTGGGGAACGAGCTCCGGGAAGTCGTCGCTCTTGAGGGGCTGCGCCCCGTCCCGGCCGTCCGGCACTGCCGAGCGGTAGGTGTGCTGATCGGTGATGAAAAGCTCCAGATATCGGCCCCAGCGAAGAGAGCGATAGGCCGTGAGGCTGCCGATCGCGGCGAGGTTGTTCGGTTCCTGCCCGAGGCCGTGTTCGTCAAACGTCTCGATGGGCGCGTCCCGCACCTGGGGAGGATCGAAGCGCTCGAGCGGCGGCCCGCCCGCGTGGCTCACGCGCGCCGGCTGATATTCGAACCACGCCTGATTGGCCGCGACCTTGCGCGTCTGGGCCGGGCGCACCTTGCCCTCGAAGAGCTGGAAGGACTGCCATCCCATCCACGAGAACTCGTGGTTGTCCCACATCGGAACGAAGGGCATCCAGGCCCGCGCATCCTGCAGGTCCGGGTCCCGAAGATAGGCGCGATAGAGCGCGCGATAATCGGCGAGAGTCGCCGGCACCCGGAATCTCGAGATCTTCTCGCCGTCGGGAAAGCGGACGACGTCGCGCAACCGGCGGTCATAGCGGTGTCCGCCGGGGACATCCTCGGGGTAATCCACGACCTCGTAGACGAAGTCGCCGAGGTGCAGCACGAACGCGAGCTGGTCCTCGGGCGCGGCGCGTTCGTCCTCGAAGATCATGCGCCGGTAAGCGTTCTGCGCCCCCTCGCAAACGTTCTGGCAACTGACGAAGGCAAAACGCACGGGCCGCGGATCGTCGTCGGCCGGCGCGGTGCGGGTGCGTCCGATCCGGCTGCCCCGGCCGCTCTCGTCCATGAATCGATACCAGTACGTGCGCGCCGGCTTGAGGCCGCCCACCAGAACGCGGCAGGTGTGGTCGGCGGCCAGGAGGGCGCGCGTCGGCGCCGTGGCGACCACATGCTCGAAGGCCGGGTCCTCGGCCACCTCTACGGTCAGCGGGACCGCCGCCTCGGATCCCCCCGCGGAAAAGCGTGTCCAGAGCAGGACGCTGTCGGAACCAGGATCGCCCGAGGCGACGCCTTCGGCGAACAGGTCGCGGCGCTCCACCCAGATCGAGCGCGAGCGCAGGAACCGAGGCCCTGCACAAGCCCACGTTGCCCCCATCGCGGCGGCGGCGATGATGAGCTCCCTGCGCGTCAGATCAGCCATAGTGGGCTTCAGTGTAGCAGGGCCTGCAACCCTTGTGGTTGCCCCTTTGTGGCTCCCTACTCGTACCGCAACGCGTCGATCGGATCCAACCGCGACGCCTTCCGCGCCGGGTAGTAGCCGAAGAAGATTCCGATCGCTGCGGCGAAGCCGAAGGCGAGGAGGACGGAGCTCATGCTCACGTCCGTGGGAAGCTCGGAGAACTTCGAGACCAGGTAGGGCGCGAGGAGGCCGAAGGCCACTCCGATCGCGCCGCCGACGATCGACAAAGCCATGGCTTCGAGCAGGAACTGGAGAAGGACGTGCTTCCCCTTCGCGCCGATCGCCAGGCGGATGCCGATCTCCCGCGTGCGCTCGGTGACCGAGACGAGCATGATGTTCATGATGCCGATCCCTCCAACGAGGAGCGAGATCGCGGCGGCCGAGCCGAGGAGGATCGAGAGCGTCCGCGTCATCTGCGCCGAGGTCGAAGCGATCTCTTCCTGCGAGCGCATCGTGAAGTCGGCCTCCTGGCCGGGTCCGATGCGGTGCCGCTGGCGCAGCAGCGCGTCGATCTCGGTCTGCGCCTGGGCCACGAGGGACGACGAGCGCGCCGAGATCAAAACCTGACCGATCCGCTGGCGTCCCTGGAGCTGCTTCATCACCGTGGTGTACGGGGCGATGATCTGATCGTCCTGATCCTGTCCCATCATGTTGCCGCCCTTCCTGTCGAGCACGCCCACCACGCGGAACGGAACGTTTTTGATGCGGATCGAGGAGCCGATCGCGTCGCCCCCCGGGAAGAGGTTCTCGGCCACCGTGGCGCCGAGGACGGCCACGCGCGCCGAGGTTCTCACGTCCACGTCGCTGAAGAAGTCGCCATCCGCCACGTTCCAGGCGCGGATGAACGGCCAGTCGACGTCCGCGCCGTAGACCGACGTGCCCCAGTTGAGCTCGCCAGCGACCACCTGCGCTCCCTCGCGCACGGAGGGTGAGACATAGGCGACGGACGGAGCTTCGGTGCGGATCGCTTCGACGTCCGCCGTCGTGATCGCCGACTCTCCGGTGAAGACGCGCGCTCCGCTCTGCGTCGAGGCTCCCGGGAAGAGCATGATGAAGTTCGTGCCGAGCGAGCTGATCGTCGCCTGGATGGAGCTGGAGGCGCCGGCACCCACCGCCAGCATGGTGATGACGCAGCCGACCCCGATGATGATCCCGAGCATCGTGAGCAGCGAGCGCATCTTGTTGCGCGCGATCGCCATCAGGCCGACTTTGGCGATGTTCCACAGGCGCAATGCACTGATTTTCATCGGAACGCCTCCTGCAGCTCCCGCAGCTCCCGCTCGGGCTCCTCCGCGGGAGCGATGGTGAACGGAAACGCGATCGACAGATCGGGCTCCGTCATGGCCTTGCCGGGGTTCGCCCGCGTCTGGACGATCTTCTCGTCGCGCCAGATCACACCATCGCGCAGATAGATCACGCGCTTGGCGTGCGCCGCGATGTCCGTCTCGTGCGTGATGAGCACCACGGTCTTCCCGGCGTTGTTGAGCTCCTGGAAGATCCCCATGATCTCCTCGGAGGTACGCGAGTCGAGGTTGCCGGTCGGCTCGTCCGCGAGGACGATCGCCGGATCGGTGATCAGAGCACGGGCGATCGCCACCCGCTGCTGCTGGCCGCCCGAGAGCTGCGAAGGGTAATGGTCCTCGCGGCCGGCGAGCCCGACCCGCGCCAGCGTCTCCCGGGCGCGGCGGGCGCGCTCTTCCGCGCTGTACCCCAGATCGCTGTAGAGCAACGGCAGCTCGACGTTTTCCGTGGCCCGCGTCCGCGCCAGCAGGTTGAAGCTCTGGAACACGAAGCCGATCTTCGAGTTGCGGATCTCGGCCCGCTGGTCGCGGTCGAGGCGCGACACGTCGACGCCGTCGAGCCGGTAGATGCCGGCGCTGGGGCGGTCGAGGCTGCCCACGATGTTCATCAGGGTCGACTTGCCGGAGCCCGAGGGGCCCATGATGGCCACGAATTCCCCTCGATCCACCGTCAGGTTGATCCCCTTGAGGGCGTGCACCTCGACCTCCCCCATCCGGTAGACCTTCGTGAGGTCGCGGATCTCGATGACCAGGTCGCGCATGGCTCAGAACCTTCCCATGGGTGACCTGCCGCCCCGGCCGCTCAAGGGAGATGCGGTACCGCTCTGCTCCACCTTGAGTGTCGCGAGGCCGGTGACCACCTGGTCGCCCGGCTTCAGCTCGCCGGAGAGGACCGAGACGACCTGGGTGTGGCGGCCGTCGGTGAGGCCCGTCTTGACGCGGACCTCGCGCAGCTCGCTCTTCTCCTTGTCCTTCCCGTCCCCTTCGAGGATGTAGACGGTCTGCCCGGCCTGCCGGCCGCGCCGTCCTTCCCCGCCGCCGGCCCTGGCGCCCGTGCCCGCCGAGCCGCCGCTCCTCTGCCGGGTCTGCGCCTGGTCCTTGTCCTCGTCTTTCGTCTCCGGCTTGAACCGGAGGGCGGAGTTGGGCACGCGCAGCACGTTGCGGGCGGTGTCGACCTGGATCGTCACGTCCGCGGTCATGCTCGGCCGCAGCTTGCCGTCGGGGTTCGCCACCTCGATGATCACCGGATAGGTGATGACGTTCTGGTTGACCGTCGCGTTCAGGCGCACCTGGGAGATCCGGGCCTGGAACTCCTGGTCCGGATAGGCGTCCACCGTGAACTTCACCGGCGCGCCGACCTTGATCCGCCCGATGTCGGACTGGTCGACGTCGGCCTTGACCTGCATCTTGGTCAAATCCTGCGCGATCGTGAACAGGGTGGGCGCCGAAAACGAGGCGGCGACCGTCTGGCCGACGTCATACTGGCGGTCGACGACCTGCCCGTCGATCGGCGAGTAGATCTTCGTATAGCCGAGGTTCGTCTTCGCCTGGTTGAGCGACGCCTGCGACTGCGCGAGCGCGGCCCGCGCCGAGTCGTAGGCCATCTTGGCGCCGTCGAGCTCGGACTGCGCGATCAGGCCGGCGTCGGCCAGCCGCTTCTGGCGGCCGTAGGTGACCTTGGTGTTGGCCATCTCGATCATCGACCGGGTCGCGTCCGCCTGGCGCTGCTCCACCGTCTGGAGGAACGGCGTGGGATCGAGCTCGGCCAGAAGCTGTCCCTTCCGCACCTGGCTGTTGAAGTCGGCGTGGAGCTTGGAGATGATGCCGGACACCTGACTGCCCACCTGGACGGTGGTGACGGCCGACAGGGTGCCCGTGGCCCCCGCGGTCGCAGTGATATTTCCCTGGCTCGCGGCTTCCGTGCGGTACTGGTCGCCCCCGTCGTCCCGCCCACGCCGCAGGAAGAACAGGCCGATCAGAACCCCAAGGACCACCACGATCGCCGTGATGAGCAAACGCCGGTGTTTGTGGTTGTTCTCGAGTGGTTCCATGGTGCTTCCAACGTAAAGAGCCGGGAGAGGTTTCCCGGATCAGGGGCGCTTTACAAATTCCGTACAAATGAACCGGAGAGGCCCCAGATGACTCCCGCACCCTGGGGCAGTGCAGAATGGGTGCCAGCGAGAAATCGCCGCTTCTCGGGCTCGGAGCGGCCACCGGCGACAACGCGGATCTGCTCGTGCTCGACGAGGACCCACGAGGACTGCTCGCCTCACGGCAGGCGGGCGGCCTCCGGCTCGATCAGCTGGAGCTTCCAGATCGTCTCGCCGCGTGGAGGATCGCCGGTTCTCCACGGATCCACGAGAGCCAGGGACACCTCATCCGGCATGGGGAACGACGGATCGCGGGGGAGGTTGTACCAGAGGAGCCCAGAGCGGTCAGCCGCCCCGGTCGTGAGCTCGAGGAGGGCATAGGGTTTGTTTCCTCGTGCGAGCACGAGGTGCAGGGTCGTTCCCGGCGGCAGGTGGACATCGCCCACCTCGACGAGGATCGAGGCGCCGGTCGCGGTCCGCGCCCGCGGAAACATCTTCGGACCTTGGCCCAGGACGAGCGGGCCGTGGGCCTTGACCAGGGCCCACTCGAAGCGCGCGAGTTGCGAAACGTGGAATGGTGTCCTGGAGACCGCAACCACGGCGTGCTCCGCCCGGACGGCCTCCTCCCATCGACCCAGGCGATAGAGCACCGTTGCCCGAGTGTCCCGGTACTCGACGACCTCGGGGGCTCTCTCGGCCACTCTCTCGATCACGTTCAGCGCTGCCGTGAGATGGTCCCGCGAGGCGGCGGGGCTCGTCGCCACCTGCCAGACCGCACTGTTCTGAAGTGTCGAGGGCAACGAGGTGTCATACAGAAGGATGGCCGCCGTCTTCAAATCGCGCTCGGGATCGCCCGCACGACGGATGGCGATTCCACCCGCCGCCAAAAAAAGAAGGACCAGGAACGCCGCGATGACTCGAAACCAGGCGCGCCGCCGGCCAGCCAGCTCGACCAGATCCACCTTGTGGACCTCCGGAAGCATCACGGCGAGGCCGGCAAGAAAACCCGCCAGGTGCGCCATGTGGTCGACATTCTCGAAAAACAGGGCGGAACCAGCAAAAAAGGCGAACGCCATCGAGATCCAGGTATTCCGCGTCGGAGGGTTCGAAAACCGATCCGGCCAGCGCCACAGGACCACGGCATAGGCAGCGAACACTCCCGCGATGCCCGTTGAGGCCCCGAGAGCCAAGCTGTGCTGCCCCAGGAAAGCCGATCCCGCCGCACCCACCAACGCCGAAATCAGCAGGAGGGAAAGGAATCGTCCCGCGCCGAGCAGAGGCTCGAGAAAGGAGCCCAGGCTGACCAGTACCATGACATTGAACACGAGATGAAGCACGCTCCCATGGAGGACATTGGCCGTCGCCAAACGGAACAGATCGCCGTGCAACACCAGCCGGAACGAATTCGCGCCGAACGCCCACAGAAGGAAGGGATGGGCGAGAGCGCCGGTCGCGATCTCCGCCAGGAAAACCAGCACCAAAAGGACAGAAACCGTGAAGACGACGATCCTCCGCCCGGAAGAGATCCTCTCCGCCACAGCCGCGCGGGCCGAGATTCCCTCCAGCTTCCGCGATCCGTCAGGCAAAAGAGCGATGCGCTGGCGGACCACTTCCAGGATTGCGTCCGCCCCATGCGTCTCGGGAAGGAAGGCCGTCCCGGCCGAGATCGTTGCCGTCCCCGGTCCTTTGAAAATCAGATTTTCCCCACTCCCCCGCCCCTCCCTCTGAGCGACCGAGAGAGCCGCGAGCGGCACGATGACCTGTACCCCCGGCGCCGCGCCCTGAAAACTGATGTGATCCGGCGCGATCCGCAGAACCCCCGGGCGCGGAGTCTGTCGAGAGAGGCCGAAGATCAGGATCGTCAAACCAAGACCGAAATACGCCGCGAGAGAGAAGACACAGCCCATCTCATCAGGCCGCCGATCTTGGCTCGACACGCTGGCCAGAAAGAACGAAATGAGCAAACCCGCGATGAGAGCATTCACGATCGCGGAGCCGAGGCTCTTCCGCCTGGGGACGACGGGGATTTCGAGGATTTCGGGTTCCGTGTCCATGAACGTATGATTCTCTCATGGCTGCTGGGGAAGGTGGCACTCAGCGCCCTATGTAGGCTCGAATGGAGCCGCAGGCTTGAGCGCACTCAGCGACAGCGGCGGCCCCCGGCGCCTCTCCGGAGGGCCATATGACCACCCCTTCACCCAAAAACCCCGCGTCGATCACCGAGCATGAAGCGCAGCAGGTCGAGCATGCGAATGCGCCGGGACGGCAACCGGTCGTGTTCGTCCACGGCCTCTGGCTGCTGCCGAGCAGTTGGGACCACTGGGCCACGGTGTTCGAGGAGGCCGGCTACACCGCGCTCACGATCGACAGCGGTCGGCGCCGTCGAGCCGCGCGGAGGCCCCAACAAAAGCGGACCGGAGGTGTCCAAGAAGCTCGATGCCCCTCTTCCACCGCGCAGGGCTGGCTGCCGGCCTCGCGCTGGGCATAGTGGCGGCTCCTCCGGGTGGCAGGTTCGTCGGTTGATCGGCTCGGAGAAGTAAGATATCTCGGTGAGCCAGCCCAGCCCGCACAGCGTTCTCGAAGTCCTGACCAAAGCGCGCCTGGCCGCCGTGGGGCGCGAGCTTGGTGTGCCGCTCTCGGCCGGGGCCACCAAGGAGGCTCAGGTTGACGCTCTTGCCTCCTCTCCTGCCCTGGTGTTTCCGGAGCTGCTCCGCTCTCTGGGGCGTGACGAGCTCCGGGCGGCCTGCCGCGCCCACGGGCTCGATGACTCGGGCAGGGCCAGGCCGGCTCTCATGGCCCGCCTTCTTGCTGCCGCGGGCAGGGCCACCTCCGCCGTGCCCTCTCCGCTCTTTCCCTCCTCGGCCCGCCGGATGCGGCCTGAACCGGGCGACATCGTCCAGGTGCGCCATCGGCAGTATCTGGTGGAGGAGGTCGTCTCTCCGGAAGATCCGGAGGAGGCCACCCGCGCGGTTCTCGCGGGTCTCGACGACGACAATCAGGGGCGGCGGCTCGAGGTTCTCTGGGAGATCGAGCTGGGGGCGCGCATTCTGCAGCCCGAGCTGCATGGACCGGATACACAGAGCAAGCTCGATCCGCCGCGCGCTTTCGCGGCGTATCTCAACGCCCTGCGCTGGAACGCCGTCACCGCCACGGATACCCGCCTGTTCCAGGCACCGTTCCGCGCCGGGATCAAGCTGATCGGGCATCAGCTCACGCCGCTCAAGAAGGCTCTGGAGCTTCCTCGGGCCAACCTGTTCATCGCGGACGACGTGGGCCTCGGCAAGACGGTCGAGGCCGGGCTCGTCCTCCAGGAGCTGTCGTTGCGCCAGCGAGTCGACTTTGCTCTGGTGGTCTGCCCGGCCTCCCTCTGTCTCCAGTGGCGCGACGAGATGGAGCGGCGCTTCGGGCTTCACTTCGAGGTCTACAACCGCGCCTTCGTGGCGCGCCGCCGCCAGGAGCGCGGCTTCGCAGTCAACCCGTGGACGACGCACGGCCGCTTCGTCATCTCCTACCAGCTCCTGCGCCGGCCCGAGTACCGCGACCCACTTCTCCAGCACCTCGGAGACCGGGCGCGTAAGAGCCTGCTGATCCTCGACGAGGCCCATACCGCCGCCCCGGCCACGGCCAGCGTCTACGCGGTGGATTCACGGGTCACCCGCGTCATCCGCGACGTGGCACCCCGCTTCGAGAACCGTCTCTTCCTCTCCGCCACGCCGCACAATGGCCACTCGAACAGCTTCTCGGCTCTCCTGGAGATCCTCGACCCCCAGCGCTTCACTCGCGGCGTCAAGGTCGAGCGCGGCCAGTTGGACCGGATCATGGTCCGCCGGCTCAAGGCCGACCTTCGCGAGCTTGGCATCGAGGGCTACCCCGATCGCCGGATCGTGCAGCTTGACCTCACCCACGCTGAGGGCTCGTGGCACTGCCGCGCCCGCCAGCCCGCCGGTGATTTCGCCGCCGAGCCGCTGAGCCTGGGAACGGCCGAACCGGTGGAGCTGCTCCTCTCGCGCCTCCTCGCCGAGTACACCGAGCTCATGCGCCCGCGGCGGAACAAGCGGGGCCAGCTCGTCTTCATCAATCTCCAGAAGCGCCTGCTGAGCAGCGTCGAGGCGTTCTATCGGACGTTGAAGCTGCACGCCGATCACCTGGGCGCCTCGGACACGGCCGATTCCCAGCTCACCCTCGCCCTGCCCGAGGATGATGAGTACGGGCAGGACGACGAGGCCGTCGACGCCGCAGCCGGCGCTGAGATTGCCGCCGCCTCCCGCCACCTCGCCCGGCCCGAGGGACGCGCCCGCCAGATCCTCGACGAGATGTTGCAGCTCGCCGAGCGCTGGCGCCATCTGCCGGACGCCAAGGTTCTCGCCTTGCTCGCCTGGATCCGCCGCCATCAATGCCTCGGCGCCCTCCCAGGGCGCACCGGGAAGATCCTGGGCCGGGGCGACGACACTTCCTGGACGGATCGCCGTGTGATCGTCTTCACGGAGTACGGAGATACCGAGAGATACCTGCTGCGGATGCTCACCGCCGCCATCGAGGGGACGAAGGACGCCGAGCGGCGCATCCTCAAATTCCATGGCGGCATGACCGATGAGGCGCGCGACCAGGTCCAGCGCGCCTTCAACGCGCCGCCGGACGATCACCCGGTGCGCATCCTCCTCGCCACCGACGCCGCCCGCGAGGGCGTGAACCTCCAGGGACACTGCGCCGACCTGTTCCACTTCGACATTCCGTGGAATCCCGCGCGCCTGGAGCAGCGCAACGGACGCATCGACCGCACGCTTCAGCCTGCTCCCGAGGTGCGCTGCCACTACTTCTTCTACGAGCAACGGGAAGAGGACCGGGTCCTCGACGTGGTGGTCCGCAAGGTCCAGACGATCCAGAAGGAGCTCGGCTCTCTCTCCGCCGTGCTCCTGGACCGTTTCGCCGAGGTCCTCGACCGGGGGATCGGCCCGACCTCGCAAGCCGCTCTCACCGAGGCCGAAGAGGTCGGCGGCCGGCGCGAGACGGTCCGCGAGGAGCTGGAGACGGAACGGGCGGACGTCCAGAAGCTCAAGAAGGAGATCGACGAGGCCGGCCGGATTCTCGACAGCTCGCGGAAGGCGCTCGACTTCGATCCGGATCTCTTGCGGGAGACCGTGGAGGCGGGGCTTGTGCTGGCGGGGGCGGGGACCCTCACCCCCCTGGCCCCTCACCCCCCCGGCCCCCCTCTCCCATCGCCCCCCCGTCCACCGGGAGAGGGGGGAGACTCTGGTCCGCCTGCCTTCCTGCTTCCCGACCTTCCCGAATCGTGGCAGGGGACGCTCGACACGTTGCGTCCGCCTCGCGGGCGGGACGAGCCTTTTTGGGAGTGGCGCCGGCGGCCGCTCCTGCCGGTGGTGTTCCGTCCTCTCAACCGGCTCGACGGCTCGCGGGTGCATCTGCATCTGCAGCACCCGTTCGTGCAGCGCCTTTTGTCGCGCTTCCTGGCGCAGGGGTATGGCGCGCACGACCTCTCGCGGGTGACGGCGGTGCGCGATCCCTACGGGGCGCAGGTGGTGGTCCTGGTCTTCGGCCGCCTCTCTCTCTTTGGCCCCGGTGCCGCGCGGCTCCATGACGAGATCGTGGCCGTGGCGGCGCCCTGGCTGGAAGCCGGCGGCCCCGAGCATCTCCAACCCTTCGAAGGCTCCGCCGAGCGCCAGGCCCGCGACCGTCTCGACCGGATCTTCCGCGAGCTGCCGCCGGACGGCGACCCCTTCACGGGAGTTTCCGAGCGCGTCCGCGACCGGCTCCGCGCCTCGGCCGCTCACGACTTCGCCACCCTCTGGCCTCACGTCGAGGCCGAGGCCGAGGCCCTTGCCCACGAAGCAGAGCGCAAGCTCGTCGAACGAGGGGCTACGGAGGCCGACGCCCTGCGGGTGATCCTCAGAAATCAGCGGAGCGCCATCCAGAAAGCCCTGGCCAAGCTCCCCCAGCTCACTCTCGCTTTCGCTCCCACCGAGCCCCAGGCTCGCGAGCAGATCCGGCAGATCGAAGAGGATCGGGGGTATATGGAAGGCCGCTTGGTCGCGATCGATCGCGAGATCGAAGATGAGCCGGCGGCAATCCAGGAGCTCTATCGGGTGGTGCTCACGCGGCGGGAGCCGGTGGGGATGGTGTATCTGTGGCCGGAGGTGCGGGGGTGACCCTCGCCCCGACCCTCTGGCGCTGATCAGCGGCGGGCGAGCGACGCCGACTTGACCAGGGGCGCCATGCGGCGTACGCTTGGTCAGGGTTGGTCAAGCCCTGGGAGCTGCCCGATGTCCGAGGTCATCTACAACCTGTACGAAGCGAAGACCGCGCTTTCGCGGCTCGTGGATCGCGCGGCGAGCGGCGAGGAGATCATCTTGTCCAAGGCGGGCAAGCCCATGGCCAAGCTCGTGCCGTTCCATCGCCCTGCCGTGCCTCGCCAGCCTGGCGGCTGGGAGGGCCAGGTGCGCATTTCAGAGGACTTCGACGACCCTTTGCCGCCTGAGATCGAAGCTGCCTTCGAGGGGCGTGAGTGACTCCGGCGAGCCGGCTGCTGCTCGATACCCACATCTTTCTCTGGTGGCGGGGGGAACCCTCCAGACTGAACCCCGAGGTGCAGAACCGCATTGCCACGGCGGACGTCGTGTTCGTGAGCGCGGCGTCGGCCTGGGAGGCCGGAATCAAAGCATCCCTGGGCCGCCTGGAGCTCCCGGACACGGTCGAAGCCGGTGTTCTCGCCAGTGGCTTCGAAAAGCTTCTGATCACGTTCTCGCATGCGGAGCGTGCCGCCCGTCTTCCTCCTCATCACCGGGATCCATTCGATCGCATGCTGGTCGCCCAGGCCCAGGCTGAAGGCTTGACCCTCGTAACCCACGACGGGCTCCTCGAACCTTACGAGGTCGAGATCCTCTGGGCTTGATCGAGCCAGACGCCGGCTCCGCCAGATCGAAGAGGACCGCGGCTACACGGAAGGGCGCCTGACCGCCATCGATCGCGAGATCGAAAGCGAGCCAGCGGCGATCCATTCCCCCGCCCAAAGACCCTCACCCCGACCCTCTCCCACCCGCACTCCCGCCCTCCCGGGAGAGGGAGCCACCGCCCAGGTAGACGCCTGGGGGCTCGCCCCCGGGCGGGATTTGATCAGCGGCGGGCGTGGCGAGGCTGTCGGAGAGGCGGACTCTGCGGCGGGGGCGCCTGTGTCGGCCGACCCGAGTTTCGTTCCTTCTCCTGGAGGTACCTCACCAGGGCCTCCGGATCCTGGCCACATTCGCGAAACAGCTCCTCTCGATGCCGATGCAGCTCTTCAATGATGGGATCGTCGATCATAGGTGGTCTCCCAACAGCTCCTCGGGCGTGCAGACGAATGGCATGTTGAAGCCGGCATCCTCCACCAGCACAGTGACGCGAGGCAACAGCTCCGCGTTGGCGATGTGGGAACAATTCCAGGTGAGCAGATATTCGACGGCATGGATGGATGCGACAGCGATATGGAGGGCATCGGGAAATGCCTTGTCCGGAAGGAGGTGTGCTCGCACGATGGCCCCAGCAAGGTGCGAAGCTGCGGTGGTGACCCCAAGAAGAGGTATTCCTTCGAGCGCCGCAAGACGTTTTTCTGCTGCAGCAGCGTCTCCTCGGGCTGCCTCCTCGAGCACCAGCTCAGAAATGACAAGATCGAAATCGTCGCGGCGGTGTGACCACCAGCGAGCGGTGATGAGCTGATGTGCTGCGGTGACGATGTTCATCGACGGTCTGGCCGTCAGATAACTCACCACCGAGGTTTCCAGGTAGAGGCGTGCCATTCAGCAAAATCATATCATGCCGTAGGTTGCAGCCACTGCCCCCCACCAAGGAGGGCTCGTCCAGGTTCAGTCTTCCGAGGGCCCGGTCGTCTCCACCTCGGAGGCTCCGCCGAGCGCCAGACCCGTGACCGAGCGGAGCGCCATCCAGAAAGCCCTCGGCAAGCTCCCCCAGCTCAGCTTGCCCCTCTCACCCACCGAGCCCCAGCCCGCGCGCAGATCCGGCAGATCGAAGAGGATCGGGGGTATATGGAGGGGCGCCTCCTCACCATCGATCGCGAGATCGAGAGCGAGCCAGCGGCAATCCAGGAGCTCTATCGGGTGGTGCTCACGCGGCGGGAGCCGGTGGGGATGGTGTATTTGTGGCCGGAGGTGCGGGGGTAGGGTGGCTACGCCCCGAAGCGGGGAAAGATCAACCCGCGCTCCTCCGGCCAGGTCGGCTCTCAGAGGAAGCTCATGAGGACTGGAAGACCGAGCTTGAAGACCTCTTGCCACGTGATCTTTCCTTTCGGGACGCCTCCGTCGACAAAGGTCTCCAATGCGTTCTGCAGAGTGTCCTTCTGCTCCTGCGTGAGCCCCCCCGCTCCATCCACCAGGTAGCTGACTTGAAAGAGCCGCTTGGCCTTCTCTTCTCCGTCTCTTTCCATAGAGATCTCAAAGGTCATGGGCTCATCAATCTTCCTGTCCTCGATCCGCCTTCTCAACAAATCCTTCGTAGACAAAGACAGGGTGATCGTTGGCTCTGAGGGAACTATGTCTTTGACGAGGTTTGTTCGTTCTTTACTTGTTTCATCCACAAGGAGTGCCAGGATGGCCTTTTGGGGCAGAAGGGTCGCCCCCCAGGTTACCGTGAGTTTCTCGGGAGTGAACGAGAACTTAAACGCCCGCTCGTCGAAGCCAAAGGCCACAGGGGCAGGGTACGCATCGTTGATTATAGGCTCCAACTTCTTACCGCTGGCTTCGACCAAGCCCTCGAACTGCACTTGATAGAAGGCATTTGGCTCAATCTCTTCCGGGCATGAGAACTTCTGCTCTTCATCCTTGTGAATCAAGATCCCCAAGTCGGGCACATAATCCTGCTCCGACACTACGGGTGGATCCTTGATCCACTCGGAAACACTCTGCGGCCTCGTCGGCAGCCTGTTCTTGTCAGGAGCGAGGTATTTCGCGCACCTGAAGGAAGCGCGGACATCAGCTCCTCTGGCTGTTGCCTTGAAATGCGCTTTGCGATCACGAAACTCTATAGGGGAAAACTCGAGCGTCCCAACTGGGAGTGTGAGCGTAGTCTCTGACGTGAGGTCCCCAATGGCCTTTGGGTCTCCTATCAGTGCCTCTCCCTCGGACGAACCTGACTGATTCATGTTGGTGTAAACGATCAAACGGTATTGCGTATGGTCGTTTAGCTTGGTGAAAGGAACTATGTGCGTTTTATTCCATTCGTTCTTCACGTACTGGCTTCGACGAATCGTCGTGCCATTCTCGTTGACCTCCTCCAACTCTCCAAGGATTGGACCCTCCTTGTCAAGGGTTACCTTCCACACCAAAAGGCTGTCTGTCTTACGAATGACGTCGGCGTCAGTTACTATAGTGGGTCTCAGCTCGTTGATCTGATTCCTGCACGCCCCGGCGGCCTGTTGCAGATTCATGAGTGTGTCTTGGATTGCGCTCTTCTGACTGGTACTGCGCTTAATAGCCGCCTTCGCTTCGACTAGATCGTTGCGCAAGGCCTTTGCTTCCTGCGAGAGTTTCTCGTTGTCCTCTCGAAGCTGCTTGATCTGAGGATCCTCAGGCGCGGGCTCGGGAGTTGTCGTCTCCGGTGCAGGGGCAGGTGCGCTTTGGGTGTCCGGAGGAGAGTCCGGGGGAGTCTCGGTCTGTGCGAACAGGGCTTGGCAGGGAACGGTCATCAGAAGCGCGATCAAGACCATCTGCGCAGCTTGTTTCATCGTGCACCTCCGTTCTATGTAGCGGCGAAGACAAAGTGTCGGGGTAGACAAGGCTCTTCCAGCGACATGAGACGGACGGCCTCGAGATTTTTCCGCCCAGGCCGACCGGTTCGGTCGGTTCAGCTAAAATCCCCACCGTGACCGATCCCGACGTCCGCTTCCACCAAGAATGGCTCGGCCTGATCCAGCCCTCCGAGGGCTTGGTCGTCTCGATCCCTGCCCTGGTCGAGGCCCAGTGCATGGCCCGGCAGACTCCGGCCGTCCAGCAGCGGCTGCTCGACCTTTGCCCCCTGGTCGACGACGAGACCGAACGCCGGGCGATTCGCGATCTGCAGGAATTCCTGGCGGAGATGCTCGGGCTCACTCCCGATCTCTTCGACTCCAGCGAGACCCTCCCCTCGGAGCTCAGCCTCTACGTCCCCGAAGGACGCCAGACCATCCGGCCGACGCTGGCGCTGCGCAAGCTCGAACCGGTCCCGGCCGAGAGCGGGAAGGGGCCTGCTGAGGCGGAGACGCCGGCGAGCCGCGCCGGGGCGGGCTATGTCATGCTGGTCCTCGATCTTCCCGCGGGGCTCCCTCTCGACAAACCCGAGACCGTCACCGGCTCCTGGGACTACCCGCCCGCGGCTAAGCTCGACCGGCTGCTGCGGCACGTTCGCGTTCCCATCGGCCTGCTCACCAACCGCCGCGAGGTGCGGCTGATCTATGCGCCCCATGGCGAATCGAGCGGCTCTCTCACGTTCCGCATCGACGACATGGCGGCGGTGGGCGGCCGGCCCATTCTCGATGCGTTCGTGATGCTCCTCTCGGCGCAGCGGTTTTTTGCCGTGGCGCGCGAACGGCAGCTCCCGGCTCTCCTGGCCGACAGCCGGCGGCGGCAGGCCAATGTCACCAACGAGCTCGCTGAGCAGGTCTTCCAGGCCGTCGAGATCCTCCTGCATGGCTTCGAGGCCGCAGCTGAACGCGACGGCTCGACTCTCCTGACCGAGGCCGCCGCGCGTGAGAACGATCACCTCTATGGCGGCCTCCTCACCGTGCTGCTCCGCCTGGTGGTCATCCTCTATGCCGAAGACAAGGGATTGCTGCCCGTCGAGCATGCGCTCTATCAGGAGCACCTGAGTCTCTTCGGCCTGTTCGAGCAACTCCAGCGCGACGCCGGGCTCCATCCCGATTCCATGGCCCGCCGCTTCGGCGCCTGGGACCGCCTCGTCGCTCTCTTCCGCGCGATCTATGACGGCGTCCGCCATCGGGATTTCCATCTGCCGCCCCGGCGCGGCGAGCTGTTCGATCCCGAGGTCTATCCGTTTCTCGAAGGGTGGGGACCCGGCGGCGGCGCTCCGTTTGATTCCGAGCGGCTCGCCGCGGTGCGCGTCCCCTCGGTGGATGACGGTACGATCTACGAGGTTCTGCAGAAGCTGGTCTTCCTCGGAGCGCAGCGCCTCTCCTACAGCTCTCTCGACGTCGAGCAGATCGGCAGCGTCTATGAGCGCCTCATGGGCTACCACGTCCGGCGCGTGTATGAGCCCGCCGTCTGCCTGCGTCCGGACCGGGTCTGGCTGACCGCCGGGCAGGTGCTGGAGCCGCCGGCCGCCCGCCGGGCGAAATGGATCCAGGAGGAGACCGGTCTCGCGAAAGCGCAGGCGGAGAGGCTCGCCGCCGCCGTGCAAGCCGCCGCTTCGCCGGACGCGGTGCTCCAGGCTCTGGAGACCATGCGGGTGAAACACACGCAGCGGGCACGTCCGGGACAGCTCGTGATTCAGCCTGGGGAGGAGCGCCGCCGCACGAGCAGCCACTACACGCCGAAGAGCCTCACGGAGCCGATCGTCCGCCGCACGTTGGAGCCGCTCCTCGCAGCCATGGGATCGGAGCCCCCGTCGGAGCTGATCCTGTCGCTCCGCATCTGCGATCCGGCCATGGGCTCGGGCGCGTTCCTCGTGGAAGCCTGCCGCTTCCTGGCGGATCAGCTCGTGGCCGCCTGGACCCGCGAAGGTCGCGCGGAGCTGATCGCCTCACCGCTTGAGGACGTCCACCTGCGCGCCCGCCGTCTGGTCGCCCAGACCTGTCTCTACGGCGTGGACAAGAACCGGCTCGCCGCGGGTCTCGCCAAGATCTCGCTCTGGCTGGAAACCATGGCCCGCGATCTCCCCTTCACCTTCCTCGATCACGCCCTGCGCTGGGGCGATTCGCTCGTCGGCCTCACGTTCGAGCAGATCCGCGGCTTTCACTGGCAGCCGGAGGCGCAGCTTGATTTCGCGGCGAAGGAGCTCGAAAGCGCCCTGGAAGAAGCGATCGTCGAGCGCCGCAGAATCCAGGAGCTGGCCGCGGACCCGTCCCCGGAGGCCCAGAAGGAAAAGGAATGGCTCCTCCGCGACGCCGAAGACGCCCTCGCCCGCGTCCGCCTCATCGCGGATCTGATTGTGGGTGCGTTCTTCTTGGCCGAGAAGGATCGAGAGCGGAAGCAGGAGCTGGGACGGCGGCTGCAGTTGGTGACGGAGTGGCTCAAGGACGGAGGACGGGAGATTCCGGCCGAGCTGATCGAGATGCAGGAGATGATCCGGGCGCAGATCCCGGTGTTCCACTGGATGATCGAGTTTCCGGAGGTGTTCTACGCGGAGCGTCCGGACCCGCTGGATGGGGGGCGGCTGAATGGGGCGGCTTGGATGGATGCGTTTGTGGGGAATCCGCCGTTCTTGGGAGGAAAGCGGATATCGACAGAACTCGGCGACAGCTATGCCGACTGGCTAGGCGCGGTTCACGCATCGGGGAAAAATGCTGATCTCTGCGCCCATTTCTTTAGGCGTGCAGGCAGCTTACTAGGAGAGCACGGAACAACAGGATTCTTAGCAACAAACACGATTGCTCAAGGGGACACGAGGCTCTCTGGGCTTGAGGTTCTCCTGCGTCGCAGTTTCATCATTTATACCGCAATCCGAAGCATGTTCTGGCCAGGTGAAGCAGCCGTTGCCGTGTCCGTCGTGCATCTCGCAAAGGGGATGCCGGCGCGACAAAACTTGAGATGCACGCTCGATGGATCGCCGGCAGACTTTATAAATTCACGACTTAGACCTAAGCCTGAGCGAGGGAACCCCACAACACTTCGGGGAAACTTGGGACTATCCTATGTCGGAAGCTACGCCCTTGGCGAGGGTTTCATCATTGGTCCCGACGAGAAGGAACGACTCATTGAAGAGGACCGCAGAAACGAGCACAGGATAGGCAAATTCATTGGCGGCGAAGACGTAAACTCTCATCCCTCGCAGGATAGTTCACGGTACGCGATAGACTTCGGGACCGCCCCAAAAGAAGAAGCGTGTAAGTGGCCACACCTGATCACCATCTTAGAAGAGAGGGTTAGGCCCCAGCGGGAAAGAGCCAGCCGTGAGGTGGCACAATGGCCATGGTGGCAATTTTGGCGGCCTCGCTCGGAACTCTATTCCAAGCTGCACCTGCTAGATAGATGCTTGGTTACAGCGCGCGTCACGAAACACCTGTGCTTCTCTTTTCAGCCCACTGACCGGATTCTAAACGAGAAGCTGTACGTTTTTCCCGTCAACTCATTCTCGCTATTTGCTGCGCTCCAATCCCGCATGCACGAGGTATGGGCACACCTCCTTTCCTCAACGATGAAGGAGGACATCAACTACAGCGCTACCGACTGCTTCGAAAACTTCCCCTTCCCCCACCCAGACCCGCGCACCGTCATTCCATCCCTGGAAGACATCGGCCAGCGCCTCTACGACACCCGCGCGCAGTACATGCTGGACACCCAGCAGGGCCTGACCGACACGTACAACCGCCTCAAGGACCCCGACTGCCACGAACCGCGCATCGAAGAGCTCCGGCAACTGCACGAGGAGATGGACCGCGCCGTGCTCGCCGCGTATGGCTGGGACGACATTCCGGTTCCGCCGTATACGACGCCGGGGACCGACGCCGAGCGGCGCGCGCTCGAAGCGTTCGAAGACGAGGTCATCGACCGGCTCTTCGTGTTGAACGCGCAGAGGGCCGAGGAGGAGAAGCGGCAGGCGGCGGACACCTCTGCGAAGGCGGCGCCGAAGAAGGGGCGGGGGCGCAAGCCGAAGGACGACCGGCAGGGCTCGTTCTTGGATTGAGCTGATCTTCAGCCCGAAAGATCCTTAGGGGGTTACGCAAAGCTTGCGACAGCGACACTCCTGGGCTTGGCCAAGCTCCGTCGAAGGAGCTTGATCCTCTCGATCTCGTGCAGAGTTTCCGCCGTCAAATAGCTTTCCCCGCAGTGGGGGCACACTACGACAGGCACGTTTTCGATCACCAGAAGATTGGCCCCTTTGCCGTAGCTACGGGTCATGTACCGGATTTGGGCTTCGCTCTTGCCACAGATGTCACAAGTCATGGGGGTTGTTCCTTCGTTCATTCGGCATACACCGTCAGAATCACCAGCTTGTCCGTGGGGATCTTCGGCATGAATCGTCATCACGTAAAGCCGCCTGCGGACTTTCTCTCGCATCCGAGTGAGAGCGCGGACCGGCATGCCGGTATTCTACGGCATGTGGGTGCGAGGCGCTGTGCTATCCTCCGCCTTGTCAACAAGATCCTGAAGGAGAGCCGTTTCCGCATGGCGAGCAGCCCTTCCGAGCTTCGCGAGCAACTGATCCGTGCCCTGGAGGCAGACCTCATCGGGCCGTTCGATCCCGAGAGCGGCGAGGAGGTGCTGCGGCTGCCGCCGTCGCGGTGGTATCTGACCGGGTTTCTCGCTCCGCAGGGTGGGCGCGAGCCGATCGATCCGAGGGAGCAGGACCCTCTGGGGGAAGACGAGCTCGGCGTCGAGGACGATCATGACGAGGAGTCGGGGGGGACGGAGCGGGAGAGCGAGCCGAAGCAGAAGAACCGGCTGCCGGCGTCGATGGGTCTGTCGGTGCTGCTGCCGCCCGGACCGGTGAGCGATACGGTGCGCGTGCGGGTCCGTTGGGCGGAGTACGAGCCCGAGGAGCGGGAGCGGGAGGGGCGGCGGCCGGATCAAGTGTGGCGCCGGGTGGTGCGGCCTCCGGTGACGGTCGATCTGCCGCTCGATCCGGCCCGGATCGCGGCGGGGGTGGCGGTCACGGCGGACGGGGTGGAGCTGGCGGGCAAGCTGGAGACCGGGAACCTTCCGGAGCCGGGGACGCGCACGTTGGCCCTCTTCGTGGTCAATCGGCGGGAGCCTCTCGTCGTGGGCTCCCAGGACGCGCGGTGCCTGTTTCAGGTGGAGATGGCGATCACCTGCGCGGCGGGGATCGTGGCGCGGCCGAACCAGACCGACGGGGGCGCCGGCGACCGGGATGCCCGCGAGGCTGATCTCCAGTTCCGCCAGGTCTGCGAGTATGCGGTGGGGCACGGGGTCTCGGCGGCGGCCGATCTTCCCGGGGAGGACGGACGGGTGACGACGGTGCGGACGGCGTGGATTCCGCGCGCCGAGGTGCCGCGGGTGATCACCCTGCCGGAGGCGGTGGGGACGACGGGGATGGAGGAGCTCGCGCGGCTGTCCGCCCTGGGAGACGGCGCGGCGCTCGGCGAAGCCTTGAGGCCGATTCCGAAGGCTTACGGCGCCTGGATTGCCGGCCAGCAGAGATTCGATGCGGGGACCGAGGCCCGCCGGGCGACGCGGGACGAGCTGCTGGCCGAAGCCGGCCGGGCCTGCCGGCGGATCGCCGACGGGATTGAGCTGCTGGAGCGGGACGAGCAGGCCCGTACGGCGTTCGGGCTCGCGAACCGGGCGATGGCGATGGCGGCGCGGCATCGCAACCCGGAGCGGTATCCGGGGGAGACGGTGCCGAGCTGGCATCTGTTCCAGCTCGCCTTCGTGCTGCTCAACCTCCCGGCGCTGGTGGATGAGCGGCGGGAGGACCGGGACGACGTCGAGCTGATCTTCTTCCCGACCGGCGGCGGCAAGACCGAGGCCTATCTGGGGGTCATCGCATTCGTTCTGGTGCTGCGGCGGCTGCGCGGGCGCGAGCGGCCGGATGGCGGTCTCGGCGTCGCGGTCATCCTGCGCTATACGCTGCGGCTCCTGACCCTGGACCAGCTCGCCCGGGCGGCGACCCTCGTCTGTGCGCTGGAGGTGCTGCGGCGGGCCGATGCGGCGCGGCTCGGGGATGTGCGGTTCGCCGTCGGTCTGTGGGTGGGCCGGAGCGCCACGGCGAACACCCTGATCGAGGTCAAGACCCGGATTCTCGACTACAAGAACAGCTCGTCGAAGAGCGCGGAGTCGCCGTTTCCGCTCACCCACTGCCCGTGGTGCAACGAGCCGCTGGGCAAGGACAGCCTGACGCTCGCGCCGCACGAGAACCCGCGCGAGGTCATCGTGGGGTGCGGCAACTTCCGGTGCGAGTTCGCGGCGGGACGCGCGCCCGAGGGGCTGCCGGTGCTCTTCGTGGACGAGCAGGTCTACCGCGAGCTGCCGGCCTTTCTGCTCGCCACGGTGGACAAGCTCGCCCTGCTCCCCTGGCGCGGTGAGGTGGGCATGCTGTTCGGCCGCGTCCGGGTGCGCGAGGGGCGGCGCTTCTGGGGGCCGGTCGATGCGGCGCTGGGCGAGATTCCGCACAGTGCCTCGGGCGGGCGGAACGTCCTGCCGGAAGGTCTCCGGCCGCCGGAGATGATCGTGCAGGACGAGCTCCATCTCATCTCCGGTCCGCTCGGCACCATGGCCGGCCTGTACGAGACCGCGGTCGACGCCCTCTGCACGCGCACGCTGGCCGACGGTACGCGGGTGCGGCCGAAGATCCTGGCTTCGACGGCGACGGTACGGCGGGCGCGCGAGCAGATCCTCTCGCTCTTCGGCCGGGAGCGGACGGCGGTCTTTCCTCCTCCGGGAGTGGACGACGGGGAGACCTGGTTCGCCCAGGTCGACGACAAGTCTCCCGGCCGTCTCTATGTGGGCGTCGCGGCGACGGGGCGGGCGATGAAGGCCATTCTCCTGCGTGTCTATGTGGCGCTCCTCGCCGCCTCGAACCGGCTCCGGGACCCCCAGGGGCCGGAGGACCAGACGGCGGATGCGTGGATGACGCTGGTCGGCTATTTCAACAGCCTGCGCGAGCTGGGCGGCATGCGGCGGCTGGTGGAGGATGACGTCCGCACGCGCTGCGACAATGCGGAAGACCGGAAGCCGGAGGACTGGACGGGGCCGCACCCCTGGTTCCGCAACCGGAAGGTGACGCCGGAGCCGGTGGAGCTGACGAGCCGTGAGGACGTGAGCGCGATCAAACGCTCCAAGGCGCGGGTCTCGCGGTGGTACAGCCCGGCCGATCCGGTCGACGTGGTGCTGGCGAGCAACATGATCTCGGTGGGGGTGGACATCGACCGCCTCGGTCTGATGGTCGTCGCCGGACAGCCGAAATCGACGAGCGAGTATATCCAGGCGTCGAGCCGGGTCGGGCGGCAGCGGGAGCGGCCGGGGCTGGTGGTGACCTGCTTCAATCTGCACAAGCCGCGCGACCGGTCGCACTACGAGCGGTTTCCGGCCTATCACCGGAGCTTCTACCGGTTCGTCGAGGCGGCGAGCCTGACCCCCTTCTCGGGGCCGGCGCTCGACCGGGGCCTGGCGGGGACGCTGCTGGCGATGGCGCGGCATGACGGCCTGGAGCTCACCTCGCCGGCGGCGGCGATGCGGATCGCGGAGCACCCGGAGATTTCCGGGGAGGCGGTGGAAACGCTGGCCGCCCGGGGAGCCCTCCAGCCGGGGCTCCAGGGAGAGCGGCGCGAGGCGGTGCGCGCCGGCCTCACCGCGCGGGGCCGCGCCCTGGTCGAGGCCTGGGAGCGGCTGGCCGCGATCGCACCGGGCGGCGGCTACCGGCGGATCTATTCGCCCTGGGACCGCGGCCGGGGCGCCACGGACCAGTGGATGCTCCATACCGTTCTCGACCGGATCGAAGGCCAGCAGCCGCGCGAGGTCGAGATGTTCCGGGCGCCTTCGTCGCTGCGCGAGGTCGAGCCATCGACCCATCTCTGGCTCGCGAAGGGCCGGCTGGGAGGGAAGAGCTGATGGCCGGCGGACGTCCACCGCGCCGGGGCGGCGCTCCCGCGAAGCCCGCGTTCCGTCTGCCGCCGGACGGCTCGGTGCGGAAGAGCCAGGTCGTCCGCACGTATGGACCGGGTGCGATGATCGACTTGGTCGACGCGGCGGTGATGGTCGGCGGGCTCGACTTCTGGCACTACCTGCCGAAAGATGCGGCGGAAGCCAACGTGGCCGATCCGCGGCTGCGCGACCGGCTGGCGCCCCAACTCGCCGATGCCGGCCGGCCGCTCGCCGTCGAGGGATGCTTCCGGCTGCCGCCGACCGGGGACGACAAGGAACCGACGCAGCAGTCCGGGGTCGAGGTCCTGGAGCTGCCGCGCTGGTTCGTCTGCCAGAACCCGGCCTGCCGCGCCCTGGTCCGCGCGGACGGCCTGGAGCCGAAAGGGAAGCGCTACCGCCATGGCTGCCGGCGGCCGGGAGGCTCCGAATGCGTGCCGGTGCGCTTCGTGGCTACCTGCCGGCGCGGGCACGTGGAGGAATTTCCCTGGGTGACCTTCGCGCACCGGCTCGGCGAGAGGTGCCCGGCGCCGAGCCTGAAGCTCCTCGAAGGCGCGACCGGCGACTTCTCGGAGATCGTCGTCGAGTGCGCCTGCGGGCAGCGGGAGAAATTGTCGAACGCGCTCGTGCCGGGCATCCTGCCGCGTTGCAGCGGCGAGCGGCCCTGGCTCGGCGCGGCAGGGGACGATCCGGCCGGCTGTGACGACCCTCTGCGCCTCCTGGTGCGGAGCGCGAGCAACGCCTACTTCGGCCAGGAGGTGAGCGCCCTCTCGATCCCGGAGCGCGGGCGCGATCTGGAGGCCGCGGTCCGCAAGGTCTGGGACACGCTGCAGGTCGCCACCGCCACGACCCTGCCGGCCTTCCGCACGATCCCGGCCGTCCTGGAGGCGCTCGGGGCGGCGTCCGATGCGGACGTGCTCGCCACGATCGAGCAGGTCCGGCTGGGAGGGCCGGCGGTGCGCGAGCCGCTGCGCACGGCGGAATACCGGCAGCTCATCGCCGCGCCGCGGGAGCGCGACGGAGAGCTGCCGGCAGCCACCGACTTCTTCTTCGCCCGTACCGCCGAGCCCCTGGGCGGCCCGATCCCGAACATCTCGCGGCTCGTGCTGCTCCCGAAGCTGCGGGAAGTGCGGGTCCAGATCGGCTTCACCCGCCTGGAGCCGGTCCAGCCCGATCTGGAAGGAGAGTTCGACCTCGCCGTCCAGTCCGCGCCGCTCGCGTTGACCCAGAGCTGGCTTCCGGCAACCGAGGTCCGCGGCGAAGGCGTCTTCCTCGAGCTCGATGCAGCGGCCGTCTGGCGTTGGGAACAGCGCCCGGAGGTCCGGGCGCGGGAGCGGGAGCTCCTGGCCGGCTATCACGACTGGCTCGGCACCTTGAAAGGAGACAAGGCGCCGCCCTTCCCGGGGATCCGCTTCTATCTCCTCCATTCCCTGGCGCACCTGCTCCTGTCGGCCATCTCCCTGGAGTGCGGTTACGCCGCGAGCGCCATCCGGGAGCGCATCTACTGTGCCCCGGCTGATGCAGACGTCCCTATGGCGGCAATCCTTCTTTCCACTGGCAGCCCTGGGACGGAGGGGACGCTGGGGGGCCTCGTCGAGCAGGGGAGAAACCTCCGCCGCCATCTGCGGAGAGCCCAGGAGCTGGGAACGCTCTGCTCGAACGACCCCGTCTGCGCCGGGCACTCGCCGCAGAACGACTACTCGGAGCGGTACCTGGAGGGAGCGGCGTGCCACGGATGTTTGTTCGTGGCGGAGTCGTCGTGCGAGCGGTTCAACCGGTACCTGGACCGGGCGTTGGTTGTACCGACGTTGGGGCATCCAGAGGAATTGGCGTTTTTTACCGCAGGATAACGAGCCTTCAGGCGGGCGCGCCAGGCCGTTACGTGATCCACCTCGGAACGGTGCGATCGGCCACTCCGGGCGATCGGCCTGGGTCGCCTGCCATCTGGAAGGGCTGCCTGAGCGACGCCGGGTTTGAAGGAATTCTATCAGGAGATCCTGAAGCCACCGACCCAGGCTACGGCTCTCCCCCACCCGGCGTCCGGCTGTACAGAGCTTCGTAGAACGCCCGGCCCTCGCGGAGCTGGTGGATCAGACCGGCCTGGGCCATACGGCGGAGCTTGGCGGCCACGGTACGGACGCTGACCTTGCGCTTGAGCCGGGCCCCGTAGCGCTCTTGAAGCTCCCACGTGATGGCGTTGGCCCCGAAGGGCTCGATGGGCCCTTGGGCGGCCACCAGCCGCGCGACCAGCTTGCTCAGCACAGCACCCTTGCCGGCCGGGATCGAGTCATCGATCTTCTTCTTCCCCTGCTCCTGCGGACGCGCCACGAGCTCGCCGACGGCGTCCGCTGCGGCCTGAAAGGTCGCGCAACGCTCGAGCAGGATCTGCAGCTCCGCGGTGTGGCGGGCCTTCTCCTTCTGGTGGAAGGCCTCCCGCTCCGCATGGAAGGCTTCCTGGCTGCGATGGTGCTCGATCCGGCCATTGAGCTCCGCCAGGAGTTGGGCGATGGAAAGCTGTCGGCTCATCCGGGAACCTCCTTTTCGTCCCGGCACTTGCGAAGTTGTCACAACGGGACGAGTCTTTGTGACAACAAGGCCGGCATGCCCCTGGCGACCGGCACAAAATGTAACGAGCAGTCTTCTATTTGTGACGATACCTCATCGGCCTCGCTCTTGTACAGCCTCCTTCCCCTCCAAGAGAGAAGACTTTGTTACCACGTCCCCTTCCCGCGAGAGCCGGCGCCTTTCCCAGATCTCCCCCGGGCAGGAAACTGTCACAACGTTTCTTCAGGCCTCCTCGAAGTCTCGACTCGTTGTCACAAAGGAAACTCACCTCGCCACAGAGTCTTTACATGCCGTAACAACTTGCCAACTCGTTGCGACAAAGGATCGGGGCGCCGCCCCATAGGCTTCGATGGTTGCAACGATCCCTCTCGATGGCGTTATAAAGAAAAGTCCAGCGCCGAAGAAGTCTCCACGGATTGTCGCAATCTAACCTCAGGTGGTAATAAAGGATGAGGATGTCGTCACAAAGTCTCCATCCTTTGTGACCGGTACTCGAGTACCGTTAACGAGTTCTCCCGTACCGTTGACGAGTTCTCCTAGGGTTGTGGACTCTCCTCGGGCCGTGTAACAAAAGGTGGGGTGCCGGAACGAATGTAGAGTCCTTCGCGGCATCAGGCGTCTGGAGACAGAGGTGCAGCGGCGGGAATCGCCCATTGGCGCTCGGGCGCTTTCTGTAATACGGTTCTTAATGCCTCGGCCGCTAGTGTTTCCCGCAAGCCATGGCAATGAGGAGGGCGGAGGGGCGGGCAGAAGCGAGGCTGCGGGTGGGAGGGCCCCACCCGCAGAGCGGAAGATCACCGCGCGGCTACTCGCAATGTCCCGGACCGATGTCGCCCTCGTTGAAGCTGGTCAGCGTCGCGTTCAGCGCCGAGGTGCTGCCGGGCGACAGGAAGCCCGATCCGACCGGCGGAACCACCAGGCCGCCGATCAGGGCGTCGGCCGCGGCGATGGCTCCAGCGACGCTCGTGCCGTCCGCGCCGTTGGCGACGTTGAGCTTCGCGGCGATCAGCTGGTGCGCCAGAGAGATGAGGCCGTTGCCCCCGGCCGGCGTGTCGAAGATCGACTGCAGCTCGAGGTCCGTGTAGGCCACAGTCCCGAGGGTGAGCCCGGTGACCGGCCACTCGTTCGAGTTGTTGCCGGTGGGAATGGGGCCGTGGGTCTTCCAATAGCCCTGGGTGAAGGTGCAGCTCTCGACCGGGCACGAATCCGTGGCGCAGAAGAGATCGCCCGTGAAGTTGCTCCGGAAGAGGGTCGAATTGGCATGCGCGAAGCTGCGGAAGGCATAGATCGTGCCGCATGCCAGGGGCGTACTGGCGCAGTTGCTCGACGCGCCGGCGTTGTCGAAGAGGTTGTCGCCCACGTTGACCGACGAGCACTGCCCCTTCCCCAGGTTGTACGTGCTGCCATTGGCGTTGCCCGAGAAGGATGCCTTGCAAAGGGAACCGCTGTCCGAGGCCGGCCAGGTGTTATCGTCGAGGGTGCCGAGGATGCCGTCCGGTCCGGCGGCGAGCTGGTCGACCGAGACCCACTGCAGGGAGAAGCCGGCCGGAGCGCCGGTCGTGGTGCCGGCGCAGACCAGAACGTCGAGCGAAGCCAGGGTGGCCGCGCCGCAGCTCAGCACCGGCGTATCCATCTTGGTCGTCTTGCCAGCCCACCCCGCCGTGGCGGTGAGCAGCAGGCCCAGGGAAATTGTGAGTGCGAGCGTGGTTTTTCTCATTTTGAGCTCTCCTTTAAGCATTGACGCCGTGGTGCCAAGGGGTATTCCCTGCAACGGCACGGCGGAGTCTGGTCTCTTGAACAGTTCCAATTTAACATCTGACCCACAAGCTGACTATTCGCCGAAGGGATCATCCGTCTAATACCAATGGGATATTCAGGAGAAATACACAATATTGCCGGATGCAAATGCATCATGCGTCCTCCGGGAGGAGCTTGATGCCGATCCGGCTGGTGCTCGCGGACGACCACCCTCTCGTCCTCCAGGCTCTCTGCCTGCTCTTCGACTCAGAAAAGGGGTTCGAGGTCGTTGCGGCGTGCCAGAGCGGCTCCGAGGCCTTGCAGGCGGTCCGCGAGCTCCGGCCGGACGTCGCGCTCCTCGACCTGCAGATGCCCGGCCTGAGCGGGCTCGACGTGCTGCGGGAGATCACGGCCGAGCACCTGCCGACGCGGACTGTTCTGCTCACGGGGACGATCGAAGATGCGGAGATGCACGAAGCCTTGCGCCTTGGCGTGGGCGGCGTCGTGCTCAAGGACATGCCGCCGAGCAGCCTCGTGCAGTGTGTCAAGAAGGTCCATGCCGGCGGGTCCTGGCTCGAAACCCGATCCGCCTCCCGCGTGATCGAGAAGCTGATGCGCTCGGAGAGCGGCTCCCGGGAGGCCGCCGCGCTCCTCACCGACCGGGAGATCGAGATCGTCCGCATGCTCGCCACGGGGCTGCGCAACAAGGAGATCGCCTCCCGCCTGTCGATCAGCTCGAACACGGTCAAGGTCCATCTCAGCCATATCTACGCCAAGGTCGAAGTGGAAGGGCGTGTGGCCTTGATGCGCTATGCGGAGGAGAAGGGGCTGATCTGAGCCTCTCGCGATCTCAAGTAAAGTCACCGCCCTTTCAGCACAGTTCCTCGTGGGAGCCAACCAATTTTTTCCCACCACTCCGCAGTCGCTTTGTGCACGGCGATTCCGCCGATATCAATTGTTGGATTATCCAGGACTGCCACCCCGGCTTTGCGCTCAATAGTTATCCCTTGAACCTGATTCTCCCAGGCGCCCTGCAGCATTATTCTCTCTTCTCCCCCCAGCTTTTTGCTTCTTATATGACCCATTTGAACAAGGCTGGGATCATCGATTAACTTGTCGTGAGAGAGCCCTTTTGTGCGCTTGAATCGTTTCCCGTCAAGAAGGAAGCGTAGCGGGTGGTTCGGATCACGGCTAATAATTCTTTCTGCATCACGCCGGAACTGACGGACGCTGGTGCCGACGAGTACCTCTCGTTTCGCTATACCGCGCACGACGCCCACCACCTCCGTCACGGCAAGACCGATCTCTGCAATCTCACCGGCGGTCTTCGCGACCTCGAGGACAGCTACGGCCCTTTCAGCCCCAGCGCTGGATTCCTCGAGATAGTCAGCGAGCAACCATCCGGCATTGCGTGTCAAGATCGCGGCGGTGCCAAGGAGCGCCTGGGCTCCCTTGACATTGCCACCGGCGTTCAGGCGCATCGCTTGCACCACGAGCTTGTGCGGCGGCTCCCAGATCGACCGGTCGGGGAAGTCGGCCCCGCCAAGGAAGTCCGATATCTTGGCAACGCCGAAGAACGCTTCGTCACGTATCTTGTCGAGCCTGTTGTGGTGCCTCAGTCCGATCTCGATCTGGTCCAGAAGACGCCGGGTTTCCTTCTCCAGCGCAGACTGGATTCCTCCTTGGTGGACGTGCCGGTAATAGCCGGCACCGAGCCGCGTCGTGCTGAGGAGCGCGTTGCGAGTCAGCCGGCCGGATTCGATTGGGATCGTGTCACCGTCGGGACCAAGAGAAAGCCACACGGTGAACGTTTGCTGATCGACGACGCGGTGAGACGGTTCCTCGGGATCGGGGACGAGCTTCGGAGAGAACCGAAGCCAGATGCCCCGGGTCGCGAGAGTCTGTCTGACCATCTCGAGATACCTGGCCTCGTCGGGGTTGTCCGTTGTCGCTTGCAGCGCCTCGGACGTGAGCAGCGCCTTAAAGTCCAGGCGGATGCGTGTGTCCGCTTCCGTGACCGGGATGAAGCTCTCCATGGCTCGGAAAGCGCGGCGAACCATCTTCGGGTCCCGAATGATCAAGGAGCCGCTCTGCGCCACGATCGATCGACGGTAGAGGCCCTCCGCTTCCTTCCGGACGTCCGGGTTCACAACAGCGGCATCAAGCACCCTCTGCATCTTTTGGACCTGCTCGTCCGTCATGTGCGCGAGCACGAAGGGCAGCGAGGCATGGAGAAGCGTGCGGGCGTCCGCAGCTTTCAACGCCTTGGCTCGTTGCCGTTGCTTGAGGTCCTTCGAGGTCGGGCGTACCGGTTTCCGGCTGAAGTCAGAACCGGAACGCGCTGCCGCCCTGGCACCGGAGCCGACCTCAAGGCGGGCAGGTTTAGACTGTAGCCGCCGCTGCACGGCCTGGCTTTCAACGGTGCGCTGTGAATTCAGGATCAGGTGTGTCTGGTGACTTGCCGCAGCAGCCACCGGATTCGACTTTGTAATGTTGGGCGATGCTTGCTGCTGAGGTTGACTCTGTTGCTGCGCAAGGGTACGCATTGCGACTCTCTTTCCTTCGATGAGTCGTTGCCCAACGCTTCCGCGGCTGGGCGGCGGTTTCTCCGCTCAAGGGGAGTGTATATATTTCGAGGTTTGAACATTTCGCTTTCCCCTGAGCATCATCCTTGGCTCCCTATCTAGGCTCGCCACGCGCTCGGAATGTTACATTCGATCAAATCACCTTCTCCAGGATCCTCGCCGCTTCCTCCACCTGCTCGGCGTACCGCACAAGGACCCCCGCCGCCACCGCAATCTGCGCCTTCGCCGTCGCGAAGTCCCTCTGCTCCACCGCCTCGCGGACGCCGGGCAGCGTCTTGGCGCCATAGCCGGTGTCGAGGCCAGGGGCGTAGATGAAATGGCGGTACCAGGGCCTCCCCGGAAGCCCTTCGGACCGGGTGAGCGCCCTCTCGGTCTGAATCAGCGTCTGATCCTTCGGCTCGCCGCCTCCGGGGATAGAGGCGCGCTGCGCTGCGCAAGCCGCACCGTGGCGCGCTCATACCGGGCGGCGGCGCTTCCGCGTTCTCCCTGCCGTGCGGCGAGCCCACGTGGTGGGGCCTGCCTGCCAGCCGCTCCATCCAGAGACGCTGGTTTTCCGCCTTGATCAGCGGATCGAGCTCGGCCTCGATGCGCCGCTCCTGGGCGGCGCTCTCCCGGGAGAAGCCAAGGAGGGTCTCTTCGGCCTTTGCGGCCGATCCGGCGGCGAAGAGCAGAATTCCGGCGCAACCGACCGATCCGGGGAGTCTTCCCATCCCCAAACCTCCTTCGTCTCTTTTATACGCCGCCATCGATTTCATTGACGCACCTCCCGGGGATCGCCTAAGCTCGATCCGTCGCAAGATCAGAAACACAAACATATCGTACGCCGTGAGCGGCTGCCGTTCGTGCGCGAGCGCGCCGAGAAATCTCCGCTCGGGTCCGTCCTAGAGAGAAGCAGTATTTCTCATTCCTCGGAGGAGGGCTGGCCATGAAGAGGCTGTGGTCCCGGAAGTTCTGTGCGGCGCTGGTCATCATCGCGTGGGCGGCGACCCTGGTCTCCCTCTGGGGGATGCTGGATGCCGGCCGCCGCGCAGTGGCCTCTGAGGGGGGCTGTCAGCCGGCAGATCTCCAAAATATCGGGCTTCGATTGGAGATGGCCAGCTCGGCGAGTGACGCGTTGACGATCCTCAACGGAGATCCCGCCAAAGCGGCCTGCCTCCGCAGCGGCGCGACCGCCCAGGTCCAGGCGGATTATCTGTTCATCCCCGCCTATAGCGGCCTCATGCTGGTGCTCTTTTTTTTCGTCCGGGCCTTCTGGATCACGCCGCTACGCGAACGGAGATCCGTGGCATCGGGTCTTCTGGTCCTGGGCCTGCTCCTCGCCGCGGCGATGAGCATCGGTGACGTTCTCGAGAACCTGCAATTGACCTCCATGATCGATCTCGCGAAAGGCAACCTCCCGCTGCCGTATGACAAATTCACGCTCCTGCGCTATGCCGGGACCCTCAAGTGGGCAGCCCTCGCCGCGGCAGCTCTCGTTCTCGGCCTGTCCTGGACCGCGAGGCCGTCGCGCCTCCTCGTCTGGGTGCCGCGTCTTCTCGGCCTTGCCGCGGCGACGCTCTTCATCATCGGGCTGGTGAGAACCGAGTGGGAGACCGTGAGCTTTGGGATGAGCGCCCTCGCCGCTTTTTGGTTCGCGGCCCTGATCCATGCGGTCGCGGTCGCGGTCGAGCCCGAATCAATCCAAACTCCTGACTCCATTCCGGAACGCACGAGGAAATCATGAGCGATCCAAACGCCCAACCTTCACAACCGTCGGAGGCCGCGGAGTCGGCCTTCGAGAGGGCCTACCCCAAAGCGCTCCGGGATGGCGAGCGCCGCCTGCTCGCTGGCCGACAGAGGGAAGCCGGAGCGCCCTGGTCGCTTGGCCGTCTGGTGGGCGTCGGACTCTCCGGAGGCGGCATCCGCAGCGCCACCTTCGCCCTCGGCGTGTTCCAGGCAATGGCCAGGAAACGAGGTCTCCTGCGGCAGATCGACTTTCTCTCCACCGTCTCCGGCGGCGGCTATTTCGGTTCCTTCTTCGGCCGGCTCCTCACCCGGGACTACGTCAAGACAGCGGACGACGTGGAAAGGGTGTTGCTGGGTGAAGAGAAGCCCCAAGTCGTGGGCTTCCTGCGGGAGAACGGACGCTATATGTCACCGAACGGTGCGGGCGACTCGCTCCTCTTCGGTGCGGCTGTGCTGCGCAACTGGGTCTCGGTCAATCTCGTCCTGGGCCTGTTCATCCTGGCACTGTTCCTGGGCTTGCAGTCCCTACGGTCCGGCCTGGAGGTGTTTCTCGGCGAGCAAGATCGGTTTCTCCCGCCGATGGCAGACCAGAACGCCTTGATCTGGTGGAGCCCGTTGATCTGGCTCCCCTTGGTGACCTTCGTCTTCGCGGCCTTCCCGATCGGCTGGGCCTATTGGCTGGTCGAGCCGGAGAGCCGGGCGATCAAGGAAGGGGCCGGGGAGAAAGACGCGCCCCGGGAAGTCTCGGCCATTCCGCCGGTCGCGGCACTGGCGCTGGTGTTCGTGGTGTCCTTGTGGCTGGCGGTCTCACTGCGTGACCAGGCGAACATGGCCGCGCCCTGGGGCGCCCTCGCGGCTGTCGCCTTCCTGACGTTCATTGTCTGGAAGATCGCCCCCAGGAGTCTGCCGGACAAACAACCGATGGACGCTGAGAGGAGAAGTGACAGCGAGAGGGACGAGGTGGTCTACCGTAACCGGAAGATGGACCAGGCGCTGTACCGCAACCGTGGCCTCCGCAATCGCCTCAGCCTCTGGCTCACCACGGCTTTGGTCGTCACCGCCCTGCTGCTCGCGCTCGCGCTTGTCGACTCTCTGGGCCAGAGCGTCTATGCGGTCCTCGCGGGCGATAGCTCGGTCAGAGCCTGGCTGACCGCTCTCGTCTCCTCGCTCGGTGCGCTCAGCGCGCTCAGCGCCTTCGGTCGCCGGCTCTCCCTTTTCTTCTCCAACCGATCCGGAGCCAAGGGAGGTCGGCCGTCGCTCCCCCTGAAGCTGATCGCAAGCGTGGCGGCCCTGCTGCTGGTCCTTCTCCTCCTGGTCTCCCTGGACCTCACCTCCCACGCCATCGCCTGGGGTGGTGGCGTTCCGAAAGGCGCACCGGCGCGGCTGCTCAAGAAGGCGAAGGACGAGCACGTCTACGTCGAGGTTCGGGGGAGAGCCACGCCAGCCGGCGTGGACCTGCGGCTCCGGGATGGCGAAAGCGACGACGCGAGTGGACCGAAGGCTGCCGGGAACCGCGACCCCCTTCTGGTCCTCGTCGGTTTCGCCTCGACCCTGCTCCTCTCGATCCTTTTCGGGCAGACTTGGCCTTTCGTCAACCGCTCGACCCAGCAGCCGCTCTACGGCGCGCGCCTGACCCGCGCCTATCTGGGCGCCTCCAACGAGAAGCGATGGGAGGGCACCAACATCACCGAGACCGTCGAAGGAGACGACTTCGATCTGGCCCGGTACTGGCCACCGCCCGCGCAAAACGGCGCGCCCATCCACCTGATCAATGTCACGATCAACGAGACGATCGACGGCCAGTCCCAGGTTCAGCAGCAGGACCGCAAAGGCATCGGCCTCGCCCTGGGGCCCTGGGGCCTGAGTGCCGGCGTCAAGCACCATGTGGTGCTCCCCCTCGGCGATGAAAAGAAAATGTTGAGCCCCGAAGACAAACCGGTCTTTGCGATCTATCCGGCGTCGCCCGACTTCCGCGTCTTCGACTACAAAATCCAGGAGGGCGAAAACCGGCCGCGCTTCACCGGTGAGATGCTCCCCTTGGGGACCTGGGTCTCGATCTCCGGTGCGGCGTTCTCCACCGGCACCGGAATGAACACGAGCCTGGGGTTGAGCCTCCTCACCGGCTTCGGCAACGTCCGCCTCGGCCGCTGGTGGGATTCCGGAGTGGAGCGGGACAAGAAGGAGCAGGACCCGCCGGCCTCGGAGGGCACCAGGAAGGCGAAGCGCAAGCTCAGCCTGCGTATCGAGGACGCGCTCGCCCGCCTCTTCCCCGTTCAGACCTATATGCTCGATGAATTCCTTGCGCGCTTCCCCGGCACCTCGCGGCGCCACTGGTATCTCTCGGACGGCGGCCACTTCGAGAACATGGGAGGTTACGAGCTGCTGCGGCGACGCCTTCCCTTCATCGTCATCGTGGATGGCGAGCAGGACGCCGACTATACCTTCGGGGGGTTGTCGAACATGGTCCGCAAAGCGCGGATCGACTTTGGCGCGGAAGTCCATTTCCTGATTGAAGAGGAGCTCGACAACAAGCTCGACAAGAGCGTCCGACCTTACATCGGGACCCTCGAGCAGCTCCGGCGCGGGACTTGGGAGAATACGGAAAGCGAAGAAAAGAAGCCTCACGGCACCCTGAAGGAGCCCAACCAGATCGGGCATTCACTCGCGCACGCAGCCCTGGCCCGCGTCAAGTACACCTCTCCTCAGCCTGGAGAACCGGCCGAATCCTGGCTCCTTTACGTCAAGCCGACCCTCACCGGCCGCGAGCCCGTGGACCTCCTGGAGTACCACCGGGCTCATCCGGCCTTCCCGCATGAGCCCACGATCGATCAGTTCTTCGACGAGGCGCAATGGGAGAGCTACCGCCGCCTTGGCGAGTACATCGGGGAGGTGCTCTTCGGCCAGCTCGATCAACTCGTGCCCGATGACGACCCGAAGTCGAAGCCGAATCTCCTGAAAGAGCCGAAGAAACGGCCAGCCACCAAAGAGAGTGTGCCGAGCTACAGTTAAGGGCGGTTGCGTCGCGGCTCAGCTTTCTTCGATCTCGGCCTGACACGTCACCGGGAAATTCACCGAATTCGCGATGAAGCAGAGGTGGTGCGCTCTTTCGTGCAGCCGCTGCGCCACCTCCCGATCCGTACCCGCGGCCAACCGCACCCGGGGCCGGAGGACCACCTCCGTGAAGCGCCCTCCCCCATCGTCGGTCTCCGCCATCAGCCCGCGCGGCTCGTCGCTGTAGCCCGTCACGGCGATGCCGGCGTCCGCGCAGAGGTGCAGGTACCAGAGCATGTGACAGGTGGAGAGCGAGGCGACGAGCATCTCTTCCGGATTGTAGCGGGACGGATCGCCGCGGAAGGCGGGGTCCGAGGAGCCGGGGATCACCAGCTTGCCCGGAGCCGAGATCTCGTGGTCGCGCTTGTAGGCGCGGTATCCGGACGTGCCGGTGCCCAGGTCGCCGGTCCACCTCACGGTCACCGAGTACTCGTGCTGTTTGTGTTTCTGGCCCATGCCGCGGACTGTACCAGAGCATTCCGCTATGATGGTGCGGCAAACGAACCAGAGGAGAGCCGTCCATGAAGACACGATGTGCGCCCATGGTCTGCGGAGCCCTTTCGATCCCGCTCTTGCTGGCTGGCGGCTCGTTGCGCGCGGAGCCGGCACCGGCAAAGCCCACGGTATATGCCGCCTACGTGCTGCTGGCGGAGTCCCCCGCGGGGACGACCGTTCCCTTTGCGCGCGTGATCGTCGATCCCGGCCAGAGCTGCCCCGCGCTCGCCGGCGCGGGAGCGGAGCGGATCGCGATGACGCCGCGCAGCAATCCGCACGGGTTCACGGTCAAGGTCTGCGAGGCTCGCTACCCGTTCGGGCGCTCGCTGACGGTCGAGGGTGGCCCGACGTTGCCCTCGGTGGTGGAACATCCCTCCCGGATCGCGGTGCTCGGAGACTCCGGCTGCAAGCCGAAAGACCAGGCAGGGTGCGGGCTCGACGATCCGCAGTGGCCGTTGCCGGCCCTGGCCCGGGCCGCCGCGGCGAGCCGGCCCGATCTCGTCCTCCACGTGGGCGACTACAACTACCGCGGCACGCCGAGCGGCTTCAAGACCACGGTGGACGGCCAAGAGGTCCAGCAGTGGTATTACGATGCCGGCGATGGCGCGACTCCCGCGGAGCAGTGCGGGATCCCAGGCCCCTACCTCAGCCAGAACAGCACGGGGAATCCTGATGCCGACGCCTGGGAGGCCTGGTGGCTGGACTTCTTTCAGCCAGCCGGCGACCTCCTGACCGCCGCGCCCTGGGTGTTCGCGCGCGGGAATCACGAGCTGTGCAGCCACGCGGGGCCAGGCTGGTTCTACTTCCTCGACGCCAGCTCGGAGCTGCCGGAGGGTGGAGGGAGACAGCTCGCCTGCCCGTCGCAGGACGGTGCAGGGCCGGCCCTCCCCCATCTCCAATTCGTCGAGCCCCAGGTGCTCCACCTCGGCGACCTCGATCTGCTGGTGCTCGATTCCGCCAACGCCTGCGATCAGCTGCCGGGCTTCACCGACATCTACCAGCGCCAGCTCACCGCGGCGGCGGGACGCCTTCGCGGTCACCAGGCATGGCTGATGACCCACCGGCCGATCTGGGGGGTCGCGGACGCGGCGGACACGGTGTACGGCTGTGACGGCAAGCCGGAGAGCGGCCCCGCGCTTCCCTACGGAGAGCTCAACCAGACCCTGCAATGCGCTCTGCGAGGCGAAGCCGGGAAGGCCCTTCTTCCCAAGATCGATCAGATTCTCGCCGGCCACATGCACCGGTTCGAGGCCCTCTCCTTCGCCGCTCCGACAGATCGACCGCCGGTGCTCATCGTGGGCAACAGCGGAGTCGTCGAAGACACCGGGCCGCCGGCCGGAGCTTTCGCCCAGACGGTGGACGGCGCGCCGGCGACGGGATTTTCGATCGAACAATTCGGCTATCTCGAGCTGGCGAGGGGCGGCAGCGGTGCGTGGCGCGCGGAGATGGTGGCTGTCGATCCTTCGGCCTGGTCGCCGTTCCTCGTTCCCTGCGCCACGTCAGGAGGTGTGGACCAGGCGTTCTGTGTCAAGCCGGTTACGGCGCCGGCAACCCGGTAATTGCCTTCGAACACTACAGGGCGCCGCTTGTGCCCGGGTGGTAAGCTGGTTATACTCGCGCCATGAAGACGGCTGTTTCGGTACCCGACGAGCTCTTCCGCGCTGGCGAGCGCATGGCCCACCAACTCGGGCTCTCCCGCAGCGGACTTTACGCCAAGGCACTCGAGGAGTTCCTTACGCGACACGACGACGAGGAGATCACGCGGCGCCTCAATGAGATCTACGCGCACGAGCCCGCGACGATCGACCCTGCGATCTCCCGCCTGGCGGCTCGATCTCTGCCCAAAGAATCGTGGAAATAGCACGGGGTGAAGTTTGGTGGGCTGACCTGCCCGAAGTCGAAGATTCGTCCCCTTCCGGCACACGGCCGGTCCTCGTGATTCAGTCACAGTCGTTCAACCGGAGCCGTATCCAGACCGCCATCACGGCAGTCATTACGGGTAACCTATCGCTGGCTTCGGCCCCGGGCAACGTGGAGATTTCTCCGCGCGAGTCTGGGTTACCCCGGCCCTCTGTAGTCAACGTATCTCAGCTGTTCACGATCGACAAGCGATCTCTTCGTTCGCGTTCGGGTCGGCTCGCCCCCTCCACCATGGAAGCGGTCGATGAGGGGCTTCGCATCGCACTCGGGAGCCTGTCCATGAGGATACGACTTTCGTCCATCGCCTTCAGCGCCTTTTCCGTCGCTCTCGCCCTGCTCTTGATGGCCAGCGGCTCGCTGCGTGCCGAGGAGGCGCCGGCCGCCGCCCTGGTCCTCGCGGGCGGCACCATCATCGACGTGTCGAGCTTCGGAAGCTCAGAAGCCGACGTCAAAGACTCGGTCATCGTCCTCCGGGACGGCCAGATCGTCGCCGCCGGTCCGCGAAAGGACGTGAAGATTCCCGCCGGCGCACGCGTCCTCGATATCTCCGGCAAGTCTGTCGTCCCCGGCTTGAACGATGCGTTTGCCACGCTGAACAACCAGGCGCAGGCGAACGCCTTTCTGTATCTGGGCGTGACCTCGATCATCGGGCTGGGGGAGCCGCCGGGTGGACGGCGAGGCCCCCTCGACCTCGACGCGAACCCCAGCCCTCGAATCTACCGATTGGATTGGGAATGGAGCCCGGACGCTTCGATGCCGGAGCCCGAGGTGGTCAAGAAAATCGATGCTCTGTCCCAGGCTGGAGTCAAGGTGCTGCTTCTCCACTATGGCATGACTCCCGCGCAGGTGCGCGTGGCGGCCCGCCGGGCTCGCGAGCTGGGAATGGCGACGATCGGCGAGCTTGGATTGACCACCTACGCCGAGGCCATCCAGGCCGGCGTGAATGCGTTCGTCCACACCAGCCGCTACTCGGTGGACATCGCCCCTCCCGAGATGCGCAAAGAGGTGGTTGGAGATCCTTTCGGTCCGCCCGTAGGCAAGTTCTACCGATATCTTGCCGGCCTGAGCGCCAGCGATCCGGCCGTGCAACGGCATGCCGCGGTGCTGGCTTCCGGCCGGATGGGTCTCATCCCGACGGCGAGCATGTGGTATCTGGATCTGCCAGGACATGAAAATCCCTGGAAGGAGCCGATCGCAGCCATTCTCGACCCCAAGGATCTCCATCTTCCCGCCAACCCCTCGACTGGTGAGAGTGACGATCGGAAGCCCATGGCGCCCACGATGGCCGCGAAGTTCCGGGAGCTCGATGGGCAGTATCGAAAGGCGGGAGCGAAGTTTCTTGCCGGCAGCGGATCGGATGCGTTCGGCACGATGCCCGGGATCTCTCTGCACACCGAGCTGCAACTGTTGACGCGCATCGGGCTGACGCCGCGCCAGGCGCTCGCCGCCGCCACCAGCAACCTCGGCGAGCTGTTCGGCTGGAGCCAGATAGGCCAGGTGAAAGCCGGCTATAAGGCGGATCTTCTGGTGCTCGACGCGGATCCCGTCGAGGACGTCGGCCATCTCAAGAAGATCCGCATGGTCGTCCTGAACGGCAAGATCCTCGACCGCGACCGGCTTCTGCATCCTGCGAGCCGACAGTCCGGGCAGTGAGGGCCGGCTCAAAAGTCAACTAAGCTGAGCGAGATCGCAAGTAAGGGAATCGCGACAATAAAAAGCGCACCGTCCACCGCAACCGTGATGGGCGTCAGTAGTGATTTTGCCGCTTTCATTGCGGTAGATTGTTCGGCGCTGATAAGAACTCTATATGTCTGGTTGAGCTTCTCCGCAGTCGCCGGTAAGCGAACGTCACCCGCGCTGTACCGGACTCCCTTCAACTCGCCATCGAACGCCAGGTGGCCGTCCTCCGTCGGCTTGTATCCGGCGGCGATCGCGTCCGCCCGATCCTGTTCTAACGCGAAGCTGCTGAGAGCAAGGCGGTATCGCCCGCTGATCTGTCCGTCGGAGTCGACGTAGAACTTTCCGAAGGCACCGGACACGAAGGGGTGGAAAGAAGCCCGCAGAGTTTGGACGATGGCCCGCGGCGCATCGAAGATGTAGTGATGCTGCTTCCCGATGGCGACCAGCTTCTTGCCATCCTGCGAGATGAGAACGGAGGAGATGTCCTCGCTGTACTCCCGATTCTTGAACAATGCGCGCGTGCATCCTGTCAGAAGCCCGGCAGCGCCCATCGCACCCGAAATCAAGATCAGCCGTCGCAGCCTGTCCATAAGGCTCTCCTTCTGGCGAGAGATCGTTACGTTCTGCTCGGGGAAGTATAGACCCAAAGGCACGCGCCCGGGACGCCGCGCCAACGGGTCGGCTATGATGGCGCGGCAGACGAACCAGAGGAGAGCCCCTCGATGAGCTTACGTCCTTCGTCCATCGTCTTCGGCGCCCTTTCGGTCGCTCTCACCCTGCTCGCGCCGGCCGGCGGCTCGCTGCGCGCGGAGGAGGCACCGGCAGCCACTCTTGTCCTCGCGGGCGGCACCATCGTCGACGTGTCGGGCTTCGGAAGCTCACAAGCCGACGTCAAAGACTCCGTCATCGTCCTCCGGGACGGTCAGATCGTCGCCGCCGGTCCGCGAAGCTAGGCCGCGGTTGTCACGAATCCCGCGGTTGGTGCACCACACTTTCTGAAGCCCCTCTCAAAAGGAGGGGCCTCTCCAACCGGCCGAGGCGGGAGATCCAGGGATTCTGGGTGTTTCTCCTTCGCAAAGCGTCTCCCGCGCTCCAAGTCTGGGCTCAACCGCCCGTCTCCGTCCGCCACGGCGGAACCGTCAGTACCCGTCCGCCGTTCCGGAAGGGCCGGGCTTTTCGCAAAGGGAGGTTGCGAATGAAGCTCAAGCAATTTGTCTTCGGATTGGCCGTTCTCTTTCTGTTGGGCGCTCTGGCCCAACCGGCTTTCGCCGGCGCCTGTCTCTGCGTCAAGCGGAACATGGAAGGTGAGACCGTCGAGTTCAAGTGCACCAACCAGACCGGCGAAGATGGGGCGGCCGGCTGCAGCACGTCCTGCAAGGGGGGCGGATACAACGGATACCAATGGTTTCCTGACGAGACCTGCAACTCGCTGGCTGAGAAGATGAAGGGCGAGAAGATCAAGCTCAAGATCAAGGACATCCAGGTTGGTCCGATCGGTATCGGATTCGATACCAAGACGCCGTTCTCCAGCCTGACGGCGACGAGCCCGACTCCGATCACGGCCAAGCCCATCCTGGTCGGCCAGGGGACCATCGAGGCGATCGACGATACCTTCGACGTCCCCGACAGTCTGGGCGGCGGCTCCCATACGACCTCCCGGTTCAGCGGCACGATCAAATTCCGTCTCGAGCCCTCGGCGACCCGGCCCAATCTGTATACGGTCGTCGTGACTGGTGTCAACACGGCCGCCGACTCGATGAACCTGGGTGGCTACGAGACCGGCAAGCTCCACGGCGACCTCAATCCCGAGGGGTACAATCGCGGTGAGCTCGACACGTCGACGGGCACAATCTCCATCCTGTTCTCGCAGCTCATCTATGCCGACGGCCTGCCGGGGGTTCCGATCACCAGCCACAGCGCCTACTTTGGAACCTGCAACAATTGTCTGAACGGCGGTGACGTCAGCCTCGACGGCGACTCGATCTACATCTCGCCTCTGCCCTGACCTGTGATCCGGCCCGGGAAGCACGCCGCTTCCCGGGCATTCCGCAGCTCTCACCTCCCCGACGAGAGAGGAGGTCCCGCATGGCCCACACCCCAATCGGCAGGACGCGCTGGGCGATCGCGGAGGGATACATCCCGGGCTGGAGCCACGGTCCGGAGCCTCAGATGCTCAGCCATGAGACGGTCTGTCTGCTCAACGCGGGAGACCAGGACGCTCACGTGGAGATCACGATCTTCTTCAAGGACCGCGAGCCGGCCGGCCCCTATCGGGTCACCGTCCTGGCACGGCGCACGCGGCACGTCCGCTTCAATGATCTGAAAGATCCCGAGCCGATCCCTCACGACACCGATTTCGCGAGCGTGATCGAATCGGACGTACCGGTGGTGGCACAGCACACGCGGCTGGATTCGCGGCAGGCGGAGAACGCGTTGATGACGACGATCGCGTTCGCGGGGGATTGAGGGACGGAACGGAGAGGAGCCAAAGCTGGGAGTCTCGGTGAGATAGCCGGGCCTCTTGCGACAGCTGTCAGGTGGACGCTCGCCGAACCGGGAGCGAACCCGACCGGCTCGCAAGAGCGGAGAGGAGAACAGGTCCAGTGAAGAATAAGCACGTTTTGAGCGAGTATTACCCGGTGCCGCCCGACGCCAAAAAGCCGCTGCAGGAAGGAGCTCAAAAGATCCTCAAGGAGAAGGGCGGTTTTCTCTGTATCCCGGCGGACGCCGCGACGGCGCGCTTCGTGCCACGCAACCGGGAGGGGCATCAAGTGGTGCCCGACCCCCTCGACCCGCGCATCACGATCTTCGAGTCCGTCACCGTCACGGATGCCCGCCGCGGCGTGGAGCGCACCTATCTGCCTCCCGTCGGCGCCGAGAACAGCGAGCTCACCGCCTTCGCCGGGCGGATCAAGGAGCGCGATCTGGCCGTCGACCTCGGGTGGCAGGGCACCTATTCGGTGGAGAGCCTGTGCTCGCGGCTGGAGGGCGGAGGCTCCTCCTATTCGATGCGGCTCTTTCAGAAGACGAATGCGGGCGAGCATCGCTTCTACGTACCCACTCTGATGGGGATCTTCCCGGGCCAGCGGGCTGAAAATCGATCTGCTCGAGGAGCCGCTCTTCACCGTCGCTCGCCTCGGGCAGGATGCGAACGGACAGTTTTTCGAGGCCAAGGAGGCCGCGCCGCGCGACATCCCGGAGCAGGCGCCGCTCTACAACAAGCACAACGTCAACGTGCTCTCCCTGAGCGACACGTCGAATTCTGACAATCAGGGCGCGGTGATCAATCTCAATCGCCGCGCCTACGGTGCCGGTGACGTCTTCCTGATGGCCGCTCTCCTCGAATACCAGAGCAACATCTACTCCGGGCTGGGCGACGAGGGCGGCGTCGGCTGCGCGGTCAACCTGCTGCACGACGTCGAGAGCTTTCACGGGGAGGTCGAGAGCTGGACGCCGAACCCGGGCCGGGAAAGCGAAATGATTTACAAGCCGACCGGAGACGCCCCACCGCCCAAAACCCGCAACACGCAGAAGCTGGGGACCTCGCGGCCGCTGATCAACCTCAACCGCAGCAAATGGAAATTCGACGGCTCCGCCAACGTCTTGCGTCCGGGCGTGAATCCCACGGGTTGGCTCCCGGGGCTGCCCACGCCGGTCCCTCTCAACGGCTGCATCCTGATCCGGCCCGACGACGTTCCGCCGGACTGGAGCAAGTTTGTCGGCTCCTTCATCGCCCTGGTCGGCCAGGGCGGCACCACGATCGACGACACCGACGGCTCCGAGTACTACAAGGCGAATCAGCCGGCGCCGGCGCTCCAGGTCATCGGGGACGTCCATCGGTGGTGGTACATCACCGGCGTGCAGGATGCCGGCGGGGGCCGCGTTTACGTTTTCGTCGACCGGGTCATCCAGCGCGCCCATGCGGTGGTGAAATCCGGTCCGCTGCTCTTCCGCGACGACAACTACACGGAAAGCGCCGCGCAGGTGGACGGGCGAAAATTGCGTTACATCATCGCCCCCGGCGCCTGGGTGAGCGACGTGCGCCACGGCGTGGCCGGCAACGTGCTCGGCAACGAAGGGGCCCAGCCGACCGATCCGCGGCGCATCCTTCTCGCTCCGGGCCAGCCCGAGCTCGCGAAGGACGATCCGGTCACCAACCCACCCGGCCCCGACGTGATGCAACCCACCGGTTTTCGGGCGCTCCACATCCATCACTTTCCGGCTTTCGGGCCCGGTGCCTCGTTTTTGAGCGATAACATCGGGAACGTGCAGGTGGGAAGCGGGTTGCACATCGCGGGCGCCGTGAAGACCGATCCCGGCGAATCCGTCCCGGACGCCCTGAAGCGCGTGCAAAAGGATCAGAAGCCGCACTACTCCAGCGGGATCCGGATCTCCGGCTCCACCGAAACCGCGATCAAGATCGAAGGATATGCGGAGAAATCCGCGCTCGAGCTGTGGCAGACGCACGGAGATCAGAACGTCGTCTGGGTGAGCACGGACGCCACGGGATCGTCCACTCTCCGCGGCGACCGCACGAGCGGCGACTTCGTCTTTACGACGATCGTGCGCCAACAGGCCGCCATCGCGAATCTCACCGGGCCGAACGGGCTTGCCCTCACAGAGCTGCGCGGCCTGTCGGGAACGTCGAAGCAGGCCCGCAATCTGCGCGGCCATCAGGATGTGGCCGAGAGGGACACCCGCGCGACGGTGGTCTTCCCGGCGGCGGAGACAGACAGTGCATACCACCTGTTCATCCAATGCTCCTGGCTCACCCAGAGTGCGGTGGTGAAGCGCTCGACCGGCGAATTCACGGTGGAATTCGGCCCGGCTCCCGCGAACGCCGGTTTCGACTGGCTGCTGGTGCGCTGACGATCGACTGGACGGGGGGACACGGAGTCTCCCCGTCCAGTGGGCGCCGTCGGCGCTGCACCCGAGCTTGTTATAGAGATTTCAGGTACTCCACCAGATCCTTTTTTTCGGCCGGTGTGAGCCTCAGGTTGCGGTGGCGGTCATAGTGATCGACGACCGCCTCATAGGTCGGAAATCTGCCGTCATGATAGAAGCCCCCCTTTGCCCGCACGAACAGGCCGCGCAGCGGGGTCGTCCGATAGTGGTTGTCGGGCGAGCGGCTGGACTGGAAATCATCGATGCCCAGCTCAGCGGCGGTATGCATCGGCCAGCCGGGCTCGGTGAAGAGCGGCGGCACGTGGCAGGTGCTGCACTCGGCACCGATCGGCGTTGGGCAGCCAAGGCGCGGGCGATCTGGGCACGCGAGCCAAGGGCGGAGAGGTTGCAGGTCCTGACCCTCGGCCAGGACCCGCTGGAGAGCGTTCCGGAGGAAGCGGCGCTGGTGATCATGCCGCGGGCGCGCCGGATGCTAGCCGGCAACTCGCTCCTGGATCGAGCCCTGCCGCCACGCGGCTTCTCCCGCGATACGGCGCGGCAGATCCTCTCTTTCCTGGTGCAGGCCAACCTCGTGGGATCGAGGTCGCCGAGCAGCCTCACGGGCGTCGGCAAGCGCCGCCGGTGAGCTTTTTACAATTCGCCGGGCCCTCTTCACTGCGTTCTTACAGGCTGCAGGCTATGGGTGGGATCGAACCATTTCACGATGATGATCCCCGCCAGCAGACACCAGATCCCGGCGACGGTCCAGTCGAAGCCGGGCTGGAAACCGGGCGCTCCGGTCACGCCCGGCAGCAGATCCTCCATCGCGTAGAAAGACGCATTGACGGCGCCATGGAGAAGGACGGGGAGGAGGAGGCTCTCCTTCGATCGAAAATACGCCCAGGTCAGGACGATCGAGAACGGGAAGAGGATGACGGCAAAGGGCAGGACGGGATCGGAGTCTCCCTTGCTGAAGAAGACATATCCGGGAATGTGCCAGGCAAACCATGGAATGGCGATGATCAGGCTGGCGGTCAAGGGGCTGTAGCGCTCACAGAGCCGCGGCAGCAAAAAACCACGCCACCCGAGCTCTTCGCCGAGGCCGCCTCCGAGGAAGACGTTCAGCAGAAGTTGGACGGCGAAGGCCCCGAGCGCGGTCCCGAGGCTGACCGATCGGATTTCCGATCCGTAGCCTCGCAGAAGGAGCACGGTCAGCAGGATGGCAGGTTGAATCAGGATGGCCCCGAGATAGAGCGGCAAGGGGAAGCGCCAGCGCAGGCAGCGGCGCAGGAGATCTCTCAGGCCCTGCCTGCCGGCGACGAGTGCGATGGTCAGAACGCCGCCGAGAGTTGGGCCGAACTTGAGCACGACATCGTTGGCCCAGGGAAGGTCGATCCCGAGCCAATCCTGGATGCGCCGGAGGGACAGAAACGCCGCGACACCCAGGAGATAGGTGATGATGACCGTAGCGACCAGGAAAAAGGCAACGGGAAAGCGGCGGACCAGGGTCATCACCACTGTACGGCGAGAACCGCTGTGTGGTTTCGCGGCGGACCGCTCTCAGTCTCCGATCAAGACGCCGCCAGCTTTCACATTCGCTTTGACTTTCATGATTCATCTCCTCAGAGGATTGGGAGGCGCCATCATCGGCGCCTCCCGGGAACGCTCGTCTAGTCGGAAAGCAGGATGCCTCCGGCCTTGAGAGTGGTCCTGATTTTCATGAAGTGCCCTCGATTCGATCCGGGTTTAGTCGGCGCCCGTCAACGTGATGCCGCCCGCCTTGACCTTGCTCTTGATCTTCATGAGACATCTCCTCATGGAAAGGCTCCGGCCTATTCGGGAGCCTTTGATCTTACATGTGCCGGAAGCCGGCAAGAGTGAGACAAAAATCAGACGGACCAGCTGCGTCCCCCTGCCTTGACCTGGGTCTTTACTTTCATGTTCTCACCTCCTCCCTTTCAAGGATGCGCTATGACCAATAAGGTGCGCGCGCGGGCCAAAACACAGCCGAGGGCGCGGCGCAGACTTTCGGGATCGAGCGCGGCGAAGCTCTCGTCGAGGACGATCAGCTCGGACCGCTGGAGCAGGGCGCGGGCGATGTAGAGCCGGCTCTTCTCGCCGTGGGAGAGCTGCCAGCCCGACTCGCCGACCATCTGGAGGAGCCCGGCGGGCATGCGGTCGAGGAGCTCGCCCAGCCCGAGCTCGCGGCAGACCGCCTCGGCTTCCTCGAAGTCACCGGGCCGCGGCGGCCACTCGCGCCCCATCAGGAGGTTGAAGGCGAAGGTGTCGGTCAGGACGTGGTTTTCCTGGAATTGCGGCGCCGCCACGGCCCGCCGTCGCCACCCTTCGAGACCGAGGGAGTGCCGGTCCAGACCCGCGAGGAGCAGCAGTCCGGATTGCGGCACGCGCAGGCCGGCGAGCAGGGAGCCCAGAGTCGACTTGCCGCCGCCCGAGGGGCCTTCCAGGAGGAGTCTCTCGCCCGCCCGCACGGAGAGATTGCAGCCGGCGAGCGCAAGGTCGGCCCGCTCGCCATAGCGGAAGACAAGGTCGTGCGCCTCGACTACGACCGACTCGCCCGGCATGGGAGCAGCAGCGAGCAGGGCCGCTTCGGGCGCCACGCGCTCGAAGCGGGCGGCGGCGTGGAAGGTCGGCGCGATCTGGCGCCAGGCGACCGCCGCTTCCGCGAGATCGGCCAGGCCGCGCACCATCTTCCAGAAGGACCAGTAGGCGAAGAGGGCGCCGCCCAGGGAGACGGCCAGGCTCCCCGCCGATGCCTCGCCAGAGACGAAGGGAACAGCGAGGGCGAGCAGGCTGAGGAGCAGCCAGCCGCGCGGGATGATCCCCCGGAGCTGGGCCGCCCTGCGGTCGAGCTCGGCCGAGAGGTCGAGGTAGCGCTCGAGATCGCGGTCCTCCTGCTCGTGCCAACGGTCGGCGCTCTGCTGCGCGAGACGCGTACGGTGGCCGACCATCTGCTCGACGAGGTCGTGGGTCATCTCCAGCCGAGCCGCGGTCCACGCCCGCCGCTGCTCGAAATACCGCCAGCAGAGCCACAGCGCCAGGGCCAGCCAGAGGAGGAGCAGAAGAGCGTGCGGCCAGCCCGCGGCGCCCAGGGTGAGCACAGGCAGCGCGAGGACGATCTCGGCCAGGGTGATGACACCGACGTGGGCCCCGGTGAGCGCCAGGAACTCGAGCGCCTCGGCGTTCAGGATACGGCTCAGGAGCTGGCCCGCTCCCTGGTGACGGATCTCCTCGGGCTCGATCTTCAGAGCGCCCACCATCAGCCGGCGCTTGAACAGCCGGCCGGCGCGGGCCATCAACACGCCCGCGGACCACATCTCCAGAGAGCGGAAGGGGATGACGGTCACCAGCAACAGCGCCCAGGCGAGCAGCCAGCCCGGGTCGAGCCGCCCCAGCAGGACGCCCTGGCCCAGCACCCACCAGGACAGGAGGAGCGAGGCATGCTGCACCAGATGAGCGCCGACCAGGACGGCGGCACGGCCCGGGAGGCGGGCCCGGCGGGCCGCCGCCCAGAAGCTGCCGCCGGGTGAGAGGTCGAGGATCCAGCAGCCGCCGATCCGCGCGGAGGCCAGACGCTCGGCGAGGAGCGCGGCGCGGGCCCGCTCCCGCCGCCGCGCGGGCACCTCCGCCTCGGCGAGGAGGCGGTCGACCTCGGGGCCGAGGCGCGCGTCGTGCTCGCGGCGGAGGGCGTCGCGCAAGGTGGCAATCGGCACCCGCCGCGGCTGGTGATCGGAGCCGAGAACGAGCGCCGTTTTCTTCCCGGCCTTGAGCAGGGGGAGGAGCCGCGGACCCGGGCCTCCGGCGGCTTCCGGCAGGTGCAGGAGGGCCGGCGCGGACCGCTGGAGCAGGCTTTCGACCTCTCCATAGGAGGCCTCGACCGGCTCGGCTTCGAGCCCCATCGCGGAGGCGGCGGCGCCGATCCAGCGGTCGAGATCGTCAGGGGTTGCGCCGTCCCCCGGCTCCGGAAGGTCGAGCTTCGCAGCGGCGAGCCCGCTGGAGCGTGCCAGGGCCGCGAGGGCTTCTCCGAGCCGGCTGGCTGGCCAGGCGAGCGCGTCGAGATCCTCGGTCCGCCTCATCGCTCCGGCTCCGCTTCGGTCAACCGGCCGCGTTCCATCGTCAGCCGGCGCCAGACGGCGCTCCCCCACAATCCTTCCCGCACGTCATGCTCCGCTGCGAGGAGAGACCCGTAGCGCGATCCGGGCTGCTCGGCCAGAGCCGCGGGCGGTCCGTCCTCGACGATGCGGCCGTTTTCGATCACGAGCACCCGCTCGAACTCGAGCGTCTCCCCGACATCGTGGGTGACGCAGAGGAGCGTGGCCCCCCGCCAGAGCTGCCGGGAGCGCGCCAGCAGCTCCCGCCGCTGCGCGCGGTCGAGGCCGCGGAACGGCTCGTCGAGGAGCGCCAGGCGCACACCGGGCCGCAGCAACCCCCGCGCGAGGCGGACCCGCTGCCCTTCTCCACCGGAGACGAGGCCTCCCCCTTCGCCGAGCGGCGTCTGCAGCCCTTCCGGCAGCTTGCGGAGGACGCCTACGAGATCCGCCTGCCGGACGGCCTGATCGATCGGCAGCGCCAGGCCATCGCCTCCGGCATCCGCTCCATATCTCAGGTTTTCGAGGAGCGAGCGGTTCCAGAGCTGAACGGCAGGATCGACCCAGGCGGTGGCGCGGCGCAGCTCCCCAAGCCGGTCGCCGGTGAGGGGCTCGCCATCGACCCGCACACGGCCGGCGGCGGGCCGGTGCCACCCGAGCAGAGTGCCGACCAGGCTCGACTTGCCCGCGCCGGACGGCCCCACGATCGCCACCTGGCTCCCCGGCGCGATCTCCAGGTGGATGTCTTCGAGGATGAGGTGCCCGGCCGCGCGGACCGTGACGTGCTCCCAGGCGAGGGCAAGGCCGGAAGCTTCCCCCGCGCCCCCGGAGACCTCACCCCCCTGGCCCCCCTCTCCCATCGCCCCCCCTTCCACCGGGAGAGGGGGGAAACTTGCTGCAGAAGGGGCGATGGGAGAGGGGGTCGGGGGGTGAGGCTCCTCCGGCGCCCCCAGCGGCTCCAGCAGCCGCAATGCCACATTGCGGTGCGACGGATACTGGGTGGCGATCATCAGGATCAGCATGTGCCCGAGCGTCAGCACCTTCAGAGCCCAATAGACGAGCAGCAGCACGCCGCCGTCGAGCCCGCGGCGCGCGAGATGATCGAACAGCAGGGCGATGGTCAGCGCCACCATCACGATCTGCACCGCGGTGTCAGCCACCACGTCCGCTCCACGCAGGCGCAGATAGGCGCGCGCCCATTCCACGAGCAGGCTCTCGTGCTGCCGGCGCACGGCCTTCTGCGCGCCATGCGTGCGGATCGGGAACAGGCCGAGGAGCGCGTCGAGATAGAAGCGGGAGAGCGCTCCCGCGTGGTTCCGCACCCGCAGGTCCCACTCCTGCAGCCGAGGCAGGAGGAGGAGCGGCACGCCGAGGGTCAATGCGCCGGCAAGGAGCACCAGCGGCGTGCTGCCCCGATCGAGCCACACGATGCCGCCGAGAGTGAAGAGAAGCTCGCTGAGTGTGCGCAGAAACCATTCGCCGACGTCGGGCACCAGGCGCAGCCGGTGGACGCTGTGGCTGCGGTCCGCCATGTCGGAGGTCAACCGGCTCTGGAAATAGCGGTCGCCGAGCCGCGGGATCTTGCGCAGGAACGCCATGCGCAGCCGCGCTTCGAGATGACGCCCGAGGCGCAGCGCGCCGCGAAGGATCGGCAGGTCGAGGAGCAGGAAGAGAGCGATGACGGCGATCAGCATGCCGATCGCTCCGACCCGCTGACGGCCGAGGTCGAGCTCGCGCCCGAGATCGAAAAACGAACGGAAGAGCAGGGTCTCGACCACGACCCCCAGCCCCGCGACCAGCAGCGCCAGGGCGATGGCCGACGGCGCGAGGAACCCTCCCGCGGCGAGCAGGCGCAGCAGCTCGCGTCCCGGCCGCGCCGGCGGCTCGGACAGGGCGGCCGCGAGCTCGGGCGAGAGATCTTGCGGAATGGTTTCCGAAACCTGCGCGCGGCTGTGCACGCGGACCAGCACGGCGCCCCGGAAGAGGACCTGCTCTTCCTCGCCCGCACCGACGGGCGCCGGCCGCACCGACCACCACGCCGCGGGCACCACCGTTTCTTCGTTCGCGGGGTCTTCCCGGCACCGCGCGAGAAGCGACCCCAGGAGCCGTCCGGCTTCGCGCCCGCGGGAGAACGCTCCCGAATCGATCAGAGACCGGGTCATCCGCGTGCAGGCGTCGAGCGCCGCGAGCGGATGCCAGCCTGGATCGGTCCGGGCCTCGCCGAGGAGCGCTTCGGCCTCGGTTTTGGTGAGCCCGAGGCCTGCGAGCCGGGCCGTGAGCGGCGCTTGGAACTCCTCCGACCCGGCCCATTCGCGCCAGTCGGCGGCCGGCACCGGCATGCGGTGGAGATAGACGCTGTCGAGGAGCTCCCGCACGCTCGGCCAGCGCCGTCCGGTGGCCGGATCCATCACCTGGACGAGACCGCCATGGCGGCGCCAGGCGACAACGAAATGGGTGAGACCGTTCGGGTGCCGCACCACCACGATCGCCGGCAGGCACCGCGCCTCCGCCAGCAGCAGATGATCGAGCGGCACCATCACCTGCTCGGCTTCGAGACCGAGCTGGTTTGCGACCTCCTCCATCGTGTCGATCGACGTGCCGTCGAGATCGGTCTGGCAGGCCTCGCGCAGGCGGCCGTAACTGATCGGGATGCCAAATCCTTCGAACAGAGCTTTGAGAGCGGCCGGACCGCAGTCCATGGCCGAGGTCTGGACGATCTCGGGAGCGAGGAAGCGGCGCGAGGGAGACTTCAACCCCCGGCCTCCGAGGCAGCCGGAGCTTCGGGAACCGGCCGCTCGAAAACCTTTCCAATCGTGCGCAGGACGAGGACCGCGGGACTGACCCGCTCGACCTCCACCTCCACCGTGCCCGGCAGCCCGTGTTGGAGCGGCAGGCGGGAGCGGCGATCCGGCCGCAGGGCGAGCTCGACGCGGATGCGCCCGTCGCGCGGCTCGCTGGCCAGCCGGGAGACGACGGCGGGCAGATCGCCATATTGCGCCGCGGGGAAGCTTTGGAGGACGACCCGCGCCCGCTGCCCCGGACGAATGCGCCCGATGGCGGCAGCCGGCAGGAGCTCGGCGATCGCCTTGATCTCTCCCTTGGGCACGACCATGGCGAGCGGCTCACCCGCGGCGAGGACCGATCCGACCCGGACGGGAGCGATCTGGCCGATCCGTCCGGCGACCGGCGCGCGGATCGTGCGCAGCTCGAGATCGCGCTCCAGGCGGCGCACGGCGGCCCGGGCCTCGCTCGTCTGGCTGGTCAGGAGGGCGAGCTCGCGCTCGAGCTCGTCGATGTCGCCGCGCTGCTCGCTCCGGGTGCCCTTCTCCTCGTACGCCAGCCGGCCGAGCGTCTGGCGCAGCGACTCCGCCGCGGCGTGCCGCTGCTCGGCCTCGGATCTGGCCCGCTCCGCTTCCGCCGGTGGAATCAGGCCGCTGGCGAGCAGCCGCGCCTGGCGAGCGGACTCCTGCTCGGCGAGGCGCGCCGCGGCCTCGGCCTCGCGGAGCTTCGAGCGCGTCTCCTCGACCGCCGCGCGAGAGGCGTGGCCGCGTTCCGTGAGCTCCTGCTGCCCGGAGGCGATCTGCTGGCGCAGGGCGGCGGCCTGGCGCTCGAACCCCGTCGCGCGGGCCCGCTCCTCCTCCAGGCGGGAGCGCTGCTCCTCCCCTTCCAGAACGGCCAGCACCTCACCTGCCGCGACCTGCTGCCCGAGCGCGACGCGCAAAGAAGCGATCCGGCCCGGCACCGGCGCCGCGATCGGATGCGCCTCGCGGTCGACCGCCAGCCAGGCACGGTCGGAGACCTCGTAGACCGACACGCGAGCCGCCAGGAACCAGGCGCCCCAGATCGAAAGCAACAGGAATGCGGGAATGAGGCCGGCCGCCCACCGGCGGTGCCCGTCGGCCTCCAGCGAGCGCAGCGTGCGGGAGAAGGGGCTCGGCATAAGAGCGTCGGTGAGGGTAGCACAGGGCAGACTTGGCGCGGGTCCTGCAGAAGCCCTCGCCCGAGGACCCGGCCTCTCCTGAGACCGCTGGGTTGTCGTGAAAAAAAAGGAACCCCCGATCATGAAACCGACTGGAACCAACACCGAGACCTGCTGCGGCCCCCTTCGCTACAGCATCTCTGCCCTACTGATCGTGCTCCTCCTCGGCCTGCTGCCCGCCGCCTGCAGCGATCCCGAAGGAAAGGCAGTCTCCCAGGGCGAGCCGCGTTCGGCCACCTATGGGTCGGACGCCACGGAAGAGCAGCCCAAGGGCGGTGACATGAGCGAGCCGAACGGTGAGAACGGCGACGCTCAGGACCAGCAGAGCGAAGGCCTCCAGGGCTCCAACCGTCCGCTCGACGTGTAGAAGCGAGCGCCATGCGATTCCCCTGGAACAGCACCAACGGAAAAAAGCCCGAGGTCGTGGTCGTGACCGGCGCCTCGGCCGGCGTCGGCCGGGCGACCGTCCGTGAGTTCGCGAAGCACGGCGCATCGATCGGTCTGGTGGCGCGCGGGCGCGACGGCCTGGAGGCGGCAGGGCGCGAGGTCGAAGAGGCGGGAGGCAAGGCCCTCGTCCTCCCCACCGACGTGGCCGACGCGCGGCAGGTCGAGCTCGCGGCCGCGGCCGTCGAGTCGGAGCTCGGGCCGATCGATGTCTGGATCAACAATGCGATGGCGTCGGTCTTCTCTCCTGTCAAGGAGATGGAGGCCGAGGAGTACAAGCGGGTCACTGAGGTCACGTATCTCGGTTATGTCTATGGCACGCTCTCCGCTCTGAAGCGGATGCTGCCGCGCGACCGCGGGATGATCGTGCAGGTGGGATCGGCTCTGGCCTATCGTGGAATTCCCTTGCAATCCGCTTATTGCGGGGCCAAGCACGCGGTCCAGGGATTCCAGGATTCTTTGCGCTCCGAGCTGATCCACGACGGCAGCAAGGTGCGCACGACCATGGTGCAGCTCCCGGCGGTCAACACGCCGCAATTCGGTTGGGTGAAGAGCCGCCTGCTGCGCAAGGCGCAACCGGTGCCGCCGATCTATCAGCCGGAATTGATCGCGCGCGGCATCTATTGGGCGGCGCACCACAACGAGCGCGAGGTCTGGCTGGGCTCCCCCACCTTCAAGGCGATCCTGGGCAACCGGCTCGCTCCGGGCCTGGGCGACCGCTATCTCGCGAGCCATGGCTACGATTCGCAGCAATACGATGGTCTCGACGATCCGCACCGGGCCCACAACCTCTGGGAGCCCCTCCCGGGTGACCATGGAGCCCACGGCAACTTCGACGAGCAGGCCAAGGAAACCAGCGTGCAGATCTGGGCCACCCGGCACCGCAGGACGCTCCAGGCGGTCGGCGCGGGGGTCGCCGGGCTCGCCGCGGTCGCGCTCGCCTGGGGCCGCGGCGAATAGACGCACCCTCAAAATAGCCAGCTCCTCCCCTCGGCGGTTGATGTAGGCTGGAGGGACATGGATGAGGCCGTCCCGACCCCCGAGGCGTTGCTCGAGGCGCTGTCTCGCGCGGCGGACGAGCTGGGATTGACCGACGGGCCGCTCGCCGGCGTGCGCGCGCTCGCCGAATCGCTCGTCGCCACGGAACGCGAGCGGCGGCGGCGCACCGAGCTCCTTCGCCCTCTCCTCCCCACTCTCGCCCAGGCGCTCGACGTCCGGGAGGTCTTCCGCCAGATCTCGCTGGTGGCTCGCGAGGTCATTCCCCATGACCTGCTGGAGCTCGGCCTGCTCTCCGAAGACCATGCACGCGCCCGGGTTTTCGCGGTCTCCGAGGGAGACACGATCCAGAGCTCCCAGGTGGAATTCGCGCTCCCGGAGGCGATCCGCCTTTCGATCCTGACCGACTACTCCATCATCCGGGACATCGTGATCACGCCGGGTGGAAAAATCCAGGGCGTTCTGATCACGAGCGACGAGCCGGCGCCACGCCCCATCGAGATGGAGGTCCCTCCAGCCCGTTTCGAGCGGCAACAGGCGCTCGGCGTCCGCGCCAACCTGCGGGTCCCGATCGTCCTCCAGGGGGAGGTCGCGGGAGCGCTCCTCTTCTTCTCCTGTGATCCGAACGCCTTCCGGCCCGACCATGCCGAGGCCGCCCGCCGGATCGCGGATCACTTGGCCCTCGCCCTGGCGCACCAGCGCCTGGCCGACGAGCAGCGCCGGGCGGCCGAGGAGCGCGAGCGCGCAGCGCGCCTGGAGGCGCGCGTCGAGGCGCTGACCGCCGAGCTCGACGCTCAGGGAGGCCGCCGCCCGATCGGCATCTCGAAGCAATGGCGGGACACGCTGGCCCTCGCCGCCAAGGTGGCGTCGACCGAGACGACGGTCCTGCTCACCGCCGAATCGGGCACGGGCAAGGAAGTGGTCGCCCGCTTCCTCTGGCGCGCCTCGCCCCGCGCCCAGGGGCCGTTCGTGGCGCTCAACTGCGCCGCCCTGCCGGAGCAGCTCCTCGAATCCGAGCTGTTCGGCTTCGAGAAAGGCGCGTTCACCGGTGCCGCCGCCGCGCGCCCCGGAAGGATCGAGCAGGCGGCGGGCGGCGTGCTGTTCCTCGACGAGGTCGGCGAGACGAGCCTGGTGGTCCAGGCGAAGCTCCTGCGCGTCCTCCAGGAACGCGAATTCCAGCGCCTGGGTAGCGCGCGGACGCTCAAGGCGGACGTGCGGGTCATCGCCGCGACAAACCGCGACCTCTCCGCGGCCCTTGCGCGCGGCACGTTCCGCGAGGACCTCTACTATCGGCTCCACGTGTTCGAGATCCGCCTGCCGCCCCTGCGCGAGCGGCCGGAGGATATTCCGGCTCTCCTGGAAGCATTCGTCGACGAGATCGGCCGCCAGGTGGGCCGGCCGGCGGCCGGGGTCTCCCGCGAGGCGCGGGACAAGCTCCTCGCCTATGCCTGGCCGGGCAACGTCCGCGAGCTGCGCAACGCGGTGGAGCGCGCCGTCATCCTCGCCGAAGGGGGTCTGATCACCAGCGAGCACCTCCCCATGGCCATCGGCGCGCCCGCCTCCCGCACACCCGTCCCCAGCGGCGGCCTGCCGCCCGGCGGCGTGGATCTCGAAGCGGTGGAGCGCGGTTATGTGAAGCAGGCTCTGGAGCAGGCCGGACACAACAAGTCCCGGGCGGCCCGGCTGCTCGGGCTCACCCGGGCGCAGCTCTACTCGCGCCTGGAGAAGTACGGGCTCTGATCGCTCCGCAGCGAGCTTTCCCCTGACGGAAGCCCCGCAAGAGCACCACGACCTCCGGCGCCCAGGTGGCCGGCGGATTCGGGGTCGGGAAGAAGACCGTGAAAACCCCATCAATGCTCACGGTTTCACCACGCAGACCGGCGCGCCGCGCCCAGGAGGCCGCATACATCGGATCTTGGGAGATCAGGGCCATCGGAGCCGGCGCGCAGCCCAGGCTCCGTTCGTAGCTGTAATAGTCCACGGGCGGCGTCTCGGGGATCGCGCGGACGTTCTCACCCGTCAGGAAGTTCAGCCCATAGACGTCCCAGTACTCGCCGAACACCCACGCGATGCGCCGCTCCGCGAGCAGGTCGAGCAGCCGGTCCTCGGCTCGGGCGAGGCGCCGCTGCTCGCTGCGCGCCGCCGTGCCGGGCAGCGCGTAACCCGAGACGTGAGCCACCAGAAGAACCAGGAACGCGAGAATCGCGGCGGTGCGGCTCCGCCGGGCGATCCACGCACACAGGGACGCGAGGAGCAACGGCGCGGCGAGGCTGACCTGGAGGATGTAACGCTTCGTGTCGCCTGAGTTGCTGCCGGCGGCCGAGAGCACAAAGAACGCTCCCGCACATCCGGCGACCAGGAGCGGCAGGACGACCGGAGGGAGGCGGCGTTCGCGCGATGCGAGCTGAAGCGCAGCCAACAGGAGGGCCGCGAAGTACAACGCACCGGCCAGAAGCACGACCGGGAACAGGGCCTCCGGCCGCGGGCTGTCGGCGCGCAGCAACAGTGCGGCCAGGTTCTTTCCGAGCCGGCCGAAGTTGCCCATCAGCTGATCGAGATCCACCAGGCGCAGATGGAAGCTGCCCTGTTGCGCCGGCAATCCCCGGTCCAGAGAGATCAGAGGGTGCAGGACATTGGCGGCGATCCAGGGGAGGGCTCCCAGGAGGAAGCCGCTCACCACCCAAAGCAGGGATCGTCCGCGCCGCACCAGGTCAGGGCGGTGGTACACGATCCAGAACGCCGCCGGCAGCGTGCCCGCCAGGCTCATCGCCGAGCACCACCAGCCGAGCCCCACGGTCAGCCCAAGCCCGAAGACCGGCAGCAGCCCGGGTCCTCGCCGGACGATCCGGACCGCGCAGACCAGGGTCAGTGCGATGAACAACAGGGTTTCCGTATAGCCGATGGGCTGGATATTCAAGAAGAGGACAGCGGGCGCGGGCACCGCGAGGAGGAGCAAAGCGGCGAGTCCTTCTTCCGGTCCCAGGAGCTCGCGGGCGAGCACGGCGAACGCGGCGAGCAGGGCCAGCCCGGCGATCTGCGGAGCTACGAAGAGCGTGCCTCGCGATGCGCCAAAGAGAGCGAACACCGGTACGTGGAGATAACTCTCCAAGGCGCCGAGCCGGGTTCCATGGAACAGGAAGACCTGCAGATCGCCGCGCAGAATTTCGAACGCGGTCAACCCGGTCATCGTCAAATCGCTTTGGAGCGGGCTACGGAACGGAGGGAACGCGGCGAGCACGCGCACCAGAAGGCCGAGCGCGATCACCGCACCCCAGGCGAGCGGATGGCGAGCGATCGCGGCCGCGGACCCGGCAGACCACCGGCGGGCAGCTTGGGCTGGCATGAGCCGGACGATCATAGCATCGTGCCATCTGTCGAAAAATCGACACCCTGCCGGTTTTTCCACAACAACTCTCCTGTCCCCGCTCCCCCTCCATGCTCCCAAACCCTTCTTCCTCAGCCATTTCCATCTCCTTACCCCTCTGGCACGCCCCGTGGAAGGAAGATGGACGGAGGCAGACGACAATGTCCCAGCGGAACGTAGAGATCGTGATCGGCCGGCTGGCCACGGACGAGGAGATGCGGGAGAAGTTCCTGGAGAATCCAGGGGCGGCGATCACGAAGATGCGCGGAGATGGGCTGGAGCTCTCCACGGTCGAGGTGGAGGCGCTGACCGCATTGCCGGCCAACGCCCTCGAAGCTCTCGCCGAAGCTCTCGATCCGCGTCTCCAGAAAGCCTCCTTGAAGACCGGCGGCCGACGCCGCCGGCCTGACCTGACCTGAATTGACCTGACTTCGGAGAGATTTCGCGATGCGCACCCGGCTGCACGTGTTTCTCGCTGTTGCTCTCGCTCTTGTCCTCCCGCTGGCTGCCGCCTGCCGCAAGGACGAGAAAGATCCCAACCGGCTGGCCGCCTCGGGTCACGTCGAGGCCACCGACGTCCGCATCTCGACCAAGGTCGGCGGACGCCTGGAGCATTTCCCCATCCAGGAGGGAGATGCGGTGACGGCCGGCCAGGTCCTCGGCCGCATCGAAACGGTCGACACCGAGCTCGCGATCGCCCAGGGGCGCGCCGAGCGGTCGGCGGCCGAAGCCGAGCTGAGCCTACGCCTCGCCGGCCCGAGCCGCGAGGAGATCGGCCAGGCCCAGGCCAACGTGGAGCGCGCGCAGGCCGACCTCGCCGGTGCGCAGAAGGATCTGGAGCGCATGCAGGGTCTCCTCGACCGCGGCTCGGGAACCACCAAGTCGCGCGACGACGCACGCACGCGCCGCGACATTGCCGCCGCCACGCTGGAGGGTCAGCGCGAGGCCCTCCGCCGCCTGAAGGCAGGCAGCCGCCGCGAGGAGATCGCCGCGGCCCGCGCCCGTGTGGCCACCGGCGATGCGGCCATCGCCCAACTGGAGCAGAGGGTACGGGACGCCACGGTCACCAGCCCGCTGGCCGGCGTGGTCACCGAGAAGCTCGCCGAGCCGGGCGAGATCCTCCAGGCAGGCACGCCGCTCTGCGTGGTCACCGATCTGGCCCACGCCTGGGTCACGGTCTACGTCCCCGGGCCGGACCTGGCGCGTCTGCGCATGGGCCAGCCGGCGACGATCGTCACCGACGACGGCCAGACCCGCCAGGGGCGGATCAACTTCATCGCCTCCCAGGCCGAGTTCACGCCGAAGAACGTGCAGACCCGCGACGAGCGCGTGAAGCTGGTCTACGAGGTCAAGATCGCGTTCGACAATCGCGACGGCCTGTTCAAGCCCGGCATGCCTGCCGAGGCCCGGCTCGATCTCGCGCCGAAACAAGGGGAAGCGAGGGCCGATTCATGAGCGCTCCGTCCGACAGCATGGTCCAGGTCGACGGGCTGACCCGCCGGTTCGGAGATCTCGTCGCCGTGGACGGCCTCTCCTTCGCGGTGCACCGCGGCGAGATGTTCGGCCTGATCGGTCCGGACGGCGCCGGCAAGACCACGACGCTGCGGGTCCTCCTCGGCCTGCTCGCACCGCACGGCGGCACAGTCCGCACCTGCGGACTGGATCCTCTCCGGGAAGGTACGAAGCTCTCCGAGAAAATCGGATACCTGTCGCAGCGCTTCACGCTCTATGGTGACCTCAGCGTGGATGAAAACATTTCTTTCTTCGCCTCGATCCACGGCGTGAAAGGCTGGACGACGCGGCGCGACGGGCTGCTCGACCTGCTGCGCATGAGCCCATTCCGCAAACGTCTGGCCGACCGCCTCTCGGGAGGCATGAAGCAGAAGCTCGCGCTCGCCTGCACGTTGATCCATACGCCCGAGCTGCTCATCCTCGACGAGCCCACGACCGGAGTCGATCCGGTGTCGCGCCGCGATTTCTGGAAGATCCTCGCCCACCTGCAACGCGAGGGGCTGACCTTGCTCGTCACGACCCCCTATCTCGACGAAGCCGAGCGCTGCCAGCGCATCGCCCTGATGGACCGCGGGCGCCTGCTGGAGATGGACGCGCCGGCCGCCATCAAGGCGCAAGCCGAAGGAGCTCTCGTCGAAGTGATCGCCCGGCCCAAGCGCGCCGCGGTGGATCTCCTGAAAAGCCGGCCCGAGGTGACTGCGGTCGAATCCTTCGGAGAGAGGCTGCACGCCACGCTCAACGCCGATGCCGCGGCGAGGGCGGCGGCGACCGCGGAGGCGCTCGGCGCTGCGCTGCGCAAGGGCGGAATCGAGGTGGAGCATGTGCGGCCGGTGCCTCCGACGCTGGAGGATTTGTTTATTGCACGGATTCAGGCGGCGGAGGTGGGGGTATGAGAGGGATCATCCTGACATTGCTGGCAGCTCTTTTCGGGGTGGTTCCAGCCGCGGGGGAGACCCTCACCTCACCCCGGGTTGAAACCCGGGGCTATCAAAGAGGCCGTCCCTCCAGGACGGGGGAGGCGAGCACCGATTTTCTCCGTCCCGCAGGGACGGCATCTTCCTCCAGCCCCGGGTTTCAACCCGGGGTGCAGGGCGATGCCCTCCCGCTCACCCTCGCCGAAGCCCTCGAACGCGCCCGCACCACCTCTCCCCGCCTCGGCGAGCTCGACGCCCAGCGCCGGGTGGCCGAGGCCGGGCTCGCCGGCGCCCGCGCCGAGCGCATGCCGCGTGTTGACGTCTCAGGCAGCTATACCCGAAATTCCGACGTGCCGGAGCTCACGCTGAGCATCCCGGGTCTGGGGACCCGGACACTCTTCCCGAACATCCCGGACAACTGGCGCGCCCATGCCGGTGTCTCGGTCCCCTTGTGGACCTCCGGACGGATCGAGAGCGGTATCACCGCGGCGGACCGCCAGCTACAGGCGGCGGGGCTCGATCTCACGACGGCGGGGAGCGAGATCGCTCTGGAGACGCGGGACGCCTATTGGTCTCTCGTGACGGCGCGGGAAAGCGCGCGGGTGCTCGCCGAGGCCCTGCAGTCCTATGAAGGCCATCGGAAAAGCGCGCAGGACCGGTTCGACTTCGGGGTCGCGGCCCGCAACGAGGTGCTGGCCGTGCAGGTCGAGCTCGACCGGGCGGAGCTGGCGCGCCTCTCCGCCGAGAATGCGGCCGAGGTGGCCAACGCGAATCTCGTCCGCCTCACCGGCCTCCCGCCGGGGACCCGGATCGAGCCCACCGAGCCGCTCGCCTCGCCGGCAGGCTCCGAGGAAGAGACCGAAACGCTCGTCGCGTCCGCTCTGGAGGCCCGACCCGAGCTGAAGGCGCTGCAACAGCGCATCGCGGCGGCGCGCGCCGCGGCGGAGATCCAGCGCGCCCTCGCCCGTCCGCAGGCCGGCTTCTCCTTCGGCTATGACTACGCCCGGCCGAACCAGCGCATCCTCCCCCTGCGGGATGAATTCGAGGGGACCTGGAGCGCGGGAGTGCTCGTCTCGATCAACGCCTTCGACGGCGGGCGGACCGCCGCGGCCGTGGCCCAGGCCGAAGCGCGGGCCGACGCGCTCGAACAGCAGCTCGAATCGATCCGTCAGGGCCTGCGCCTGGAGGTCACCGCGCGCCTCCTCGACCTGCAAAACGCTCGCGCCTCCCTCCAGGTCATCGAGCGCAGCCTGGAGTCGGCGCGCGAGAACCTGCGGGTGGCGAGCGACCGCTACCGGGAAGGAGTCATCCCGTCGTCCGAGCTGCTCGACGCCGAAACCGCTCTGCTGCGCGTCGGCCTCGATCAGACCCAGGCGGTCACCCACATCCAGATCGCTCGTGCCCGTCTCGATCGGGCGGTCGGGAGGTGAGCATGAGCCCCTCCGACTTCAGATCGACTGATCAGGTTTCGCTCGAAGCCGTGCATCTCGTCAAGCGCTTCGGCGCGTTCGTGGCGGTGGACGACGTCTCGTTCGACGTCCGCGCCGGCGAGGTCTTCGGCCTGCTGGGGAGCAACGGCGCCGGCAAGTCGACACTGATCCGCCTGTTCTGCGGCCTGCTCCGTCCCACCTCGGGGACCGCGCGGGTTCTCGGCGTCGACACGGCCAAGGACCCCGAGGCGGTGCGCCGCCGGATCGGCTACATGACGCAGCGTTTCAGCCTCTACGACGACCTGAGCGTCCAACAGAACCTGGAGTTCTACGGCGGCATCTATGGCCTGCGCGGCCGGGAGAAAGCCGACCGGATCGCCTGGGCCAAGGAGACCGGCTCGCTGGCCGGCATGGAGGACAAGGTCGTCAAGTCTCTGCCCGGCGGCTGGAAGCAGCGGCTGGCCCTGGCCTGCTCCGTGCTCCACCGGCCGCGGGTCCTCTTTCTCGACGAGCCCACCGGCGGCGTCGATCCCCTCTCGCGCCGCCGTTTCTGGGAGCTGATCGACGAGATGGCGGCCGAGGGGGTCACGCTGATCGTCACCACCCACTACCTCGACGAGGCCGAGCGCTGCGACCGCATCGCGCTCCTCCACCAGGGCCGGCTGGTGGCGCTGGGCACGGTGGGAGAGCTCAAGGAGGTCTTCGCCGGCCGCGCCGTGCTGGAGGTGGCCGCTCCGCGCTTCCTGGAGGCGCACCAGCGCATCGAGACGCAAAGCTGGGCCTTCGAGACCTCACTCTTCGGCGACCGTCTCCACGTCGTGGTGGCCGATGCCGAGGAGGGCAAGAGCCGCATCCTCGCCCTCCTGGAGGAAGACGGCAACACTCCGGTTTCGATCGAGCGCATCGTGCCGTCCCTCGAAGACGTCTTCATCCACTCGATCGAGAGCGCCGACGCTTCCGCGGCGGGGGCATCGGGGGGCAAACCATGAGCCCCCGGAAGATCTGGGCCGTAGCATGGAAGGAGCTGATCCAGGCCGCGCGCGACCCGCTGAGCCTCGCCATGCTGCTCGGCGTGCCCACCATGATGCTGCTCCTCTACGGCTACGCGCTGAGCTTCGACGTGCGTCACATCCGCCTCGCCGTACAGGACCTCGATAAGAGCGTGGCCAGCCGGGACCTGATCGCCGCTTTCGTCAACAATGAATACTTCACCCTGGTGAGCGATTTGCCCGCCGGGGTCGACCTGGAGCGGCTCACCGAGCGCCGGGAAGCCAAGGCGATCCTGGTCATCCCCGAGGGGACCGCCGACCGCCTGGCGGAAGGGAGCACGACACCGGTGCAACTTCTGGTCGACGGGGCGGATGCCAACACCGCATCGTCGGTGATGGGATACGCGGCAGCGATCGTCGCCGCGGCGAATAATGAGCGAATTTCCGAAGCCGGCGGCCGGGTCGAGCTCGCACCGCTCACGGTCGAGCCGCGGGTCTGGTACAACCCGGAGCTCGACTCCACCCACTTCCTGGTGCCCGGACTGATCGGATTCATTCTGATGCTGACCGCGGTGCTCTCGACCGCGCTCTCCGTCGTCCGGGAAAAAGAGCGCGGCACCATGGAGCAGCTCCGGGTGACCTCGCTCAAGCCCGGCGAGCTGATCGTGGGAAAGATCCTCCCCTACCTGGGAATCTCGCTCATCGCCACCGCGCTGATCCTGCTGGCCGCGCGGTTCCTCTTCGGCGTCGAGGTGCGCGGGCCATATCTGGACCTCTTCGGGCTGACGCTGATCTATCTGATCGGCGCCCTGGCGTTGGGACTCCTGGTTTCGTCGCTGGTCGACAACCAGGCGATCGCGTTCCAGGTCGGCAGCCTGGTCTCCATGCTGCCGGCGATCTTTCTGTCGGGTTTCATCTTCCCGATCCGTTCCATGCCGGCCTTCCTCCAAGCGATCACGTATGCGGTGCCGGCGCGCTACTTCAACGTGGTGCTGCGGGGCGTGATCCTGAAAGGCGCGGGGCTCTCCGTCTACCCGAAAGACGTTCTGTTCCTGTCGATCTATGCCACGGTCATGATGAGCCTCGCGTGGATCCGGCTGTCGCGCAAGGAGGTGTGACGTGCACGAGCTCCTGGCCGTGGTCAAAAAAGAGCTCCAGCAGCTCCGGCGCGACAAAAAAGTGATTCCCGCGATGATCGTCGGCCCGATCATCCAGCTCCTGGCCCTGGGCTACGCCGCCAACCTCGACGTGCTGAACGTCCCCCTGCTGCTGGTCGACCAGGACCGAAGCGCCGCGAGCCGCGATCTCGTCGACCGCTTCCTCGCCTCGGGATACTTCGAGCTCGTGGGGACCGAAGACAGCCCGGAGGGGATCGATCCCTGGCTGCTCGACAGCCGCGCGCAGCTCGCCCTGGTGATCGGCCCCGGCTACGGCGACAAGCTCGCGACCAGCCGCAGGCCGGAGGTCCAGGTCATTGCCGACGGCACCGACTCGAACTCCGCGGGCCTGGGGCTGGGCTACGCCTCGCGCATCCTGGCGAGCGTCGGGATGGAAATCCGGCAAGCCTCTCTGCAAGCCGGGCGCCCCGCAGTCATCGCCCAAAGGCCTCCCGGCACCTTCGATCTCGTGCCGCGGGTCTGGTACAACCCCGACCTCAAGACCCGCTGGTTCTACGTGCCGGCGATCCTCGCCATGGTGCTCATGCTGGTCACTATGATCCTCCCCTCCGTGGCCGTCGTCCGCGAGAAGGAGATCGGCACGCTGGAGCAGCTCATCGTCACCCCGCTCCGCCCCTGGCAGCTCATCCTCGGCAAGCTCACCCCCTTCGTGATCGTCGGGATGGTGGACCTCCTGGTCGTCACCGCCCTCGCCGTCTACCTCTTCAAAGTCCCCCTGCGAGGCTCGCTCCTTCTGCTGATCGCCCTGAGCTTCCTCTTCATCCTGACAACTCTCGGGCTGGGCCTCCTCGTCTCGACCCTGGTGCGCACCCAGCAACAGGCCATGGGCTTCTGCGTCTACCTGCTGATGGTCCCGATGATCTACCTGTCCGGCCTCATCTTCCCCATCGAGAATATGCCCCGAGGCTTCCAGATCGCCACCTACGTGATCCCGGTGCGCTACTACGCGAACATCCTGCGCGGGATCTTCCTGCGGGGGTCGGGGCTGGAGGTGCTTTGGCCGGATGCGTTGGTGTTGCTGGGGATGGGGGTGGGGGTGTTGGGGATGGCGGTGCTGCGGTTCCGGAAGACGTTGGAATGAGGGCTATCGTTCATCCTCCTCTCGGCTGAGCTCCGCCTCGATCTCTTCCACCGTCGGCAGGCTGCCCTTGAGATTCTCGGGGAGCTTCTCGACGATCTTGGTTTCCCACCCGGCAACACCGATCGGCTTCTTCAGGTCACGCAACGCATACTCGACGACGATCTTGTCCTTCGAACGGCAAAGCAGCAGGCCGATCGTCGGCTTGTCGTCAGGGTGGCGCAGGAGATCGTCCACTGCGGAGAGATAGAGATTGATCTGCCCGATGAATGCCGGGTCGAAGGGGACCGCTTTCAACTCGATGACCACATAGCAGCGCAGCTTGAGGTGGTAGAAGAGCAGGTCGAGGTAGCAGTCGCGGCTCGCGAATTCGAGGTGCACCTGGCGTCCGACGAAGGCGAAACCGCTCCCCATCTCCAGCAGAAACCGCTGGATATGATCCACCAGAGCCTGCTCGACCTCGCGCTCCCGCCGCGGGTCCGAGGTGCCGAGGAAGTCAAAGAGATACGGATCCTTGAAGACCTGGACGGCCAAGTCCGAATCAATGTGCGGAAGCGTGGCCTTGAAGTTGGTGATCGCCTTGCCGTGGCGTTCGTGGGCGCGGCCGTCAATCTGCAACTCGAGAATGCTCCTGCTCCAGCCGTTTTCCATCGACGCCCGAATGTACCACTCGCGGATTTCTGGCTCCTTCACCCGCTGCAGAAGGCGGATAATATGACCCCACGGCAATTGTGAAACAAGCTGTTTCACTTTCTCCGAGTCCGGGAAAGCCTCGGCAAGGCTGCGCATGAACAGCAGGTTACGCGTCGAGAACCCCTTCAGGTCGGGGTAGCTCTCGCGAAGATCCTCTGCGAGGCGGTCGATGACTCTTGCTCCCCAGCCCTCACGTTGCTGGCGATCCAGGATCATTCGGCCGATGTCCCAGTACAACAGCACCATTGCCGAGTTGGCGGCCAGAACGACGCGAAGCCGTTCCTGCTGGATGCGCTGCTTGATCTGGCCGAGTGTCTCCGCATAGCCGATCGGCAGCTCCGAACGCGAAGGTGCCACCGGGAAGGAGGCGCCGCCTGGGTGAGTGCGCCCGCGAAAGAGGCGGTCAGTCGTCTTCTTCCTGCTCGCCATACACAAGCTCCTTCAGGTTCTCGGTAACGGACGGCTGGCTGGATCGGACCGGAGCAGTCTTTTGCCTCTCCTGATTCGCGACGCACTGCGTCTCGAATCTCGAAATGTGTCGAACAGCAGGTAATGGAAGTCCTCCTTGAAGGAGACGACCTCCTCCAGAGCGACGACCCAAGTCTCCATCTTGGCGAACAAAATCTACCTTCAGAGGACCCCGGAGTCAACAACTATCGGCAATGCCTCGGACGCCGAGCAGGAAGACGTTGGAGTAGGATCTCTCCTCATGAACCCTGCCGACGACACCCAACGTCAATTCCTCCGCCACACCGTGGCGACCCTGGCCTATCGCGGCGGCAAGGTGCTCCGCGATGCTCCCGAAGGCTTCGGCAACTTCCGCCTCCAGGAAGGCTCGCGGACTCCCCTGGAGATCCTGGGACATATCGGCGACCTGTTCGATTGGGTGGTCGCTCTTTGCCACGGAAAGCACGTCTGGCGGGATGCGGAGCTCGGGACGTGGGAGGCTCAGGTCGAGCGGTTCTTCGATGGATTGCGGCGCTTCGATGAGGCTCTCGCCTCTTCGGAGTCCCTCGGCTTCCCGGCCGAGAAGCTGTTTCAGGGGCCGATCGCGGATACCTTTACCCACATCGGCCAGCTCGCCATGCTCCGCCGTCTGGCCGGCGCGCCGGTGCGCGGCGAGAACTACTTCAAGGCCGACATCCAGGCCGGTCGCGTCGGGCCGGAGCAGGCAGAGCCGCGGGTCGAGTTCGACTGAAGAGGAGGGGCAGGCACAAGGCCTGCCCTCACGGTCCTGCTCGGCCGATTCGGCTACGGCTTCACGTAGGCGACGAGCTGTTGCCCCGTGCGCAGGATGCTCGACTTCAATCCGTTGGCCGTCATGAGGTGCTCCACGGAGACGGCGAAGCGTTGGGCGATGCGGACGAGGGTGTCGCCGCGGCGGACTTTGTAGGTCTTCGTCTCGACCGTGGTCGCGGGATGGATGGTGAGCTTCTGGCCGGTCTTGAGCTTGCTGCTCCGCAGGTCGTTCCAGCTCTTGATGTCCTGGTCGGTGACCGCGAAGAGCTCGGCGATGTCCTTGAGGCTGTTGCCGGATTTGACGGTGTAGACGACGCGCGTGGACGTCCCCCGGCCGCCAGGGATCTCCAGGCGCTGCCCGACGCTCAGGGTGTAGGGCTTGCGGAGGCCGTTCCGGCCGGCGAGGGTTTTCACGTCGACGCCGTATTTGTCGGCAACGGCTCCCAGGGTGTCGCCGCGGCGGACGGTGTGGGTCCGGGTGCGCTCCGGGGCGGGCTCTCGGCTCGCGAGCTCGACCGGTGCCGGCGCCGCAACCGTGGGCAGTCTCTCCTCCGGCGCGGCGGCCAGGGCCGTGGCAATTTGGTCGCGGGTTCCGACCGGGACGTAGAGCGGGTAGTTGCGGCCCGGCGTGTAGCTGGAGGAGCTGTCGAGCTCGTTGTTGGCGCTGCGCAGGTCGGCGACGGTGACTCCCGCGAGCTCCGCGAGACGGGCCAGGGGAGTCACCTGCGGCACGAGAACGACGTCGTAGCGCTGCCGCATCTCCTCTTCGCTCGGCAGGTCGAAGCCGAAACGCTTCGGATCGGCGCCGATCACGGCGGCGGCCATGATCTTCGGTACGTACTCCTGGGTCTCCAGGGCCAGGCAGCCGCGGATCTCCCAGAAATCACGCTTCTGGAAGGGATCGTCGATCTTCCGCAGGCAGCCCACGATCTTGCCTTCGCCGGCGTTGTAGGCGGCGGTGGCCATGAGGAAGGAGCGCGATCCGAAGATGCTGATCAGGTCGAGCAGGTAGTCCGCCGCCGCGGTGGTCGCCTTGCGCACGTCATAGAAGTCGTCGATGCTCTGCAGGCCATACCGCTTGCCGGTGTCGGGGATGAATTGCCAGAGCCCGATGGCGTTGGCGCGGCTCAAGGCGCGCGGGTTGAAGCCGCTTTCGACCAGGGCGACGTAGCCGAGATCGGGCGGGATCTTTTTCGCGGTGAAGACTTCCTGGATGGTCGGCCAGTACTTGTGCTTGCGCAGGAAGGCGCGCTCGAAGAACGGGCGGTAGCGGGTCCGGAAAAAGCTGATGTATTGCTGGGTCTCGTCGATCAGCTCGGTGACGTACCGCTCGTCCGGCGAGGTGTCGCCGAACTGCCAGAGGATGCGCCGGACCTCGCGGTCGATGAGCGCCCGCTCGGCTCGCTCGACCGTATTCGGCCGGTCCTTCCGCTCGAGGTCGCGGAAGATGATGTCGAGGTCGTAGCGCCGAAGCTCTTCCGGCAGGCCGGGACGCAAGGCGGCCAGCCCCTGGGTCTCCATGAAGTCCGGGAGGTCGGCTTCGAGGAGCATGATGCGGGCGTCGTTCAAGCTCTTGTGCGCCGCCTCGAACTCGCCGCGCTCGTATTGGCGCAGTCCATCGGCCGTCCAGCCCAGGGCCTGGTCCATGGCCTGCTTGGTGGAGATCGGCGCTCCGAGAGCCGGCAGCGCCCCTTTCGCCTTGTCCTCCGGCGAGACGGCTCCGGCGAGCGCCGGATCCAGCACAGGCTCTGCCGCGGCCGCGGGAGGGGCCGCCTGAGCCTTGGGCTCGATGTCGGTGTAGGTGATCTTGACCTTGGGTGAGGGAGCGTTGGAGCAGCCTGCCGTGGCGAGCAGGAGGAGTCCAACGCACCAGGGTGCGCAAGCTTTGGAGTGTGTCATTTGTACAAACCCAGTTTCAAAACGGTGTCAGTATAACCCGGCGTGGCCGTCATGCGGTACTGTTTTCCTGATTTACTTCCGGAGCCAAGCTATGACCTCGACCTTCCTGACCGCGGAGTGGCGCGACCTCGTGATGCTCAACTACGAGATCGACCCGCAGGTTCTGGCGCGGCGAGTACCGCCCGGTACCGAGCTCGACGTCTGGCAGGGCCGGTCTCTCGTCAGCCTCGTGGGCTTCCGTTTCCTGCGCACCCGCGTGCTCGGCGTGCCGATCCCCTTCCACCGCGACTTCGAAGAGGTCAACCTCCGCTTCTACGTGCGGCGGCGGGGGCCCGAGGGATGGCGGCGCGGCGTGGTCTTCGTCAAAGAGCTCGTGCCGAAGTGGGCGATCGCCTGGGTGGCACGGACGGTCTACAACGAGAACTACGTCTCCCTCCCGATGCGCCACCGGATCGTGTCGCCGGGCGCGGGCACGGACGGCCTCGCTGAGTACGGCTGGCGCCTCGGAGAGCGCTGGTACACGCTCGCGGCCCGCATCCAGGGCGCGCCGGCCATCCCGCCGCCAGGCTCGGAGGAGGAATTCATCACCGAGCACTACTGGGGCTATGCGCTCCAGCGCGACGGCTCGGCTCTCGAGTATCAGGTCGAGCACCCGCAGTGGGAGGTCTGGGCCGCCTCCGAGGCGCGCTTCGATGGGGATGCCGGCGCACTCTACGGGCCGGAATTCGGACCGTTTTTGACCGGGCCTCCCGTCTCGGCCTTCGTGGCAGTGGGCTCCCCCATCACGGTCCGGCGGGGCGTTTTGGCGCCGGGCGTCTAGAAACAGAAAGGACAGCCAGGACACCAGGGACGAGGAGGGCTCATGACGACCACATCGCCAAACCCGTACGCACCACCTACGGCCCCCGTCTCCGACCCGATCGACTCCAAGCCGCAGGCGATCTGGAACCCGAACGCCGCAGCCAATTGGAGCCTTCTCCTTTCTCCGGCTTTCGGCACGACGCTTCAAATGCTGAACTGGCGAGCGCTCGGCGAGCCGCAGAGGGCGGCGATCGCCAGAGGCTGGGTTGTTGCCAGCTTCATTCTCCTCGCATTCTCTCTCGCACCGATCCACTCCGAAGAGGTCGACCGGCTCCTCCGTCTGGTCAACGTTGTGTATGTGCTGGGATGGTACTTCTCGGCAGGGCGCGCGCAGGTGAGATACGTGAACGCCAGGTTTGGCACGTCGTATCCCAAAAGGCCCCTGGGCATGCCGCTTCTGATTGCCCTGGTTGGGACCTTGGTCGTTCTGGCGCTGTCGTTCGCGATCTCGTTCCTCACGGCATAGAATGGGAGCTCGATGAGACTCCCAGAAGCCATGCGTGCGAACCTCTGGCGTCTCGCTCTCGCCGGCGTCATCCCCGCCCTCGGCTTCCTCACGTACTTCTGGACGCAAGACCGTCCGACCGCTCCGCTCATCATCGCCTTGGCCTTGGTTTGTTTCGTCGATGTCTCCAGCCTCGTGATCGTCCTCGCCCGGCGGCGGCGCCAGCTCTTGTGCGACCGGCCTTCGATTGCGCTCGCGATCTTTTTCGGGAGCCTTCTGTTCGTGCCCGCCTTGTGGCAGCTCGACTTTTTGTGGTCGTTTGGCCTCTACGTCCTCCTCGTCGGATCGTTCCATCTGCTGGTCTTTTTACTCCTGGTCTTGCTTCTGACTCCGGTCGCCTTCCGGTCGTCCTCGCTCTACTTCTCCCTGATCGAACGCCTCGGCTTGTTCTCCGTTCTCCTCCTGCTCTCCGGCGCGATCGTCAACGCCGCCTGGATGGGGCTCGTCTACAATCGCCTCTACTTCAGCCAGGACACCGTGCTCGACTTCATCCCCTTCATCCCCTTCGGTCAATGGGTCCTCGACGTGAAGTGGGGCGACGAGACCGGAGCTCTGCTGGGTGGGGCCTCTCTGTGGCACCTTCAAGTCGTCTGGTTTCTCTTCGCGTTGGTCGCCTGGAGCAGCGCGGCTCTCGCGTATCGCCGAGCCGCGCGGTTGCTCGCCGCCTGACCCGCGCAGCCCGGTACAGATCCTGCACCAATACGCCCGCGGAGTGGCCGACCCATCGGCCAAAGGAGGGTCACTATGCCTGCAACAGCAACTGGACTGAGCGGTCGAACCTTCAAGTGGACGTTTGAAGAGGGTCCTACGGCGGGCGGAACCTACGAGCATACGTTCGAGCCGGACGGCAGCGTCTCGTTCCGGAAGGTGGACGGCGCCTCCAAGGAGGGCAAGGCGACGCGGGAGAAGAAGTACGCCTCCTTCGAGGTCGCACCGGAGGTCCACCTGGTGTCCTACCTGGCGGCGGAGTCGGGATACACCCTGACGGTGGCGATGAACTTCGAAACCGGCCGGATCTATGGCTTCGCGTCCAACGAGAAGGAGTGGCACCCGGTCTCGGGCCGGCTGGAGATCGTGAAGTAGGTTGCCTTTCCGGGCTCTCCTCTCCTAGGATCAGGTGGAATTCTGACCTGAGGAGAGTCCGTCCTATGTTCTTCCCGGTGAAGTTGCGCATCCTCTCCAGAACCTTGGTGTACGCCATCCTGGCCTTCGGCGGCCCGCTGTGGGCTCAGGAGGCTCCGAATCCTCCGGCGGCCCCTCCCGCGGACGAGCACCAGCATCACCATCATCATGCCGCCCCGCCCGCCCCCGAAGAGCAGGGGGCTCCGCAGCAGTTGGACATGGAGGGTGCGACCCGGCCGCGGACGCCCGATTCTCCTCAGACGGCGGACCTCAAGGCCAAGTTCACGGTCGATTACATGCTCAAGGCGGGACAGCGGCGCCAGGTGTATGAGAAGTACCTGGAGAGCCTCGGGACGCAGGGGATCCTGGACGTCCTGGAGGCGCGGAACGCGTTCTGCCATGACGAGGCGCATGAGCTGGGGCGGGCCGTCTACTCCCACTTCAAGGACGTCGGCCAGGCGTTGAGCGAGTGTGGCTCGCGCTGCAGCTCGGCCTGCCTGCATGGCGTGCTCAAGGAGGCGTTCGGCAACAGCTCTCTCGATCAGGTGCATCCGCAGCTCGCGACCATCTGCACCCAGGGCGCCATGGCGGACATCCGGCGGCCGGGCAACTGCGCCCACGGGATGGGCCATGCGCTGATGATGGTCGCCAGCAACGACGTCGAGAAGGCGATCGACGGCTGTACCGGCTTTCAGAGCCCGGCCATGGGGTACTACTGCGTCACCGGCGTGTACATGGAGCTGTTCAATCAGGCCGCGGAGTGGGCCGGCAAGAGCCAGAGCCCTTATTATCCGTGCGACACCTACACCCGCTTCCCCGCCGCCTGCTACCGCTACCAGGCTGCCCGCATGTTCGTTGCGCTCGGCGGCGACCGCGGCAAGCTGGCCGAGCTGTGCCGCTCGCTCCCCGCGGACCAGCGCCGCGGCTGCTTCCACGGCGTCGGCTTCACGGCCATGCCGGCCGTCGCGAAGCAGCCGGAACTGATCGCCACGGCGTGCCCGGACCAGCCGGTCGAAGAGCAGACGATGTGCCTCGAAGGGCTGATCGAGAGCCTCGCCGTCTACCAGCCGGACAAGGCCCTGGCGAGCTGCGGCTCTCTCCAGGGCAAAGCGGCCGAGATCTGCCTGGCCGCGGCCCACGAGGGGACCTATCGCCTGAACAAGCCGTCGCTGCCGCTGTATCTCGGCCGCTGAGGCGCGCCTGTTACGCGCCTGTTAGACGGCGCGATGGAAAAAGTCGCGGGAGAAGTGGTCGAAGCGGCCGCCGTCCTCCCGGTAGGCGCTGAACAGGGCGGCGACCAGAAGCTCTTTGTTGAAGCGGAGCTGCATCTGGATCTCCATCGATCCCAGGTCGAAGAGGGCGAGCAGAGCGACGTTCGAGATCTTGTCCTCTTCTTCGATGTTGGCGAGCACGATCCCTTCGGTCACCCTTTCCGCCGCTCCCCCCTCGCCCGCTCCGCGGGCGCGGACGATCAGCCGCTCTCCCTCGCGGGCGATCACCACCTCGGCGAAGCCGGTGGACCGCGGGTTCGTGTTCAACCAGCGGCCGAGGATCGGGCCGGGGTCGAGGACCGGGCGGCCATCGAAGCGGCAATCGGTGGCGCAGGCGTAGCGCAGCGCGGGTGTGAGCGGAACCGCTCCGGAGTCTTCGGCGTTCTGGAAATGGAAATACCGGCTGTGGGTGACCGCGAAGTATTCGCGGATGAAGTAGTCGGGCCGGTTGCTGCCGTCCCGGTACCGGCTGTAGATCGAGAGCACCATCAGCCCTTTGTTGAGGTTGGCGTGCACGAGGCTCTCGAGAAAACCGAAGTCGTAGCGCAAGGAGAACCCGGCGCCGACCGGCGATTCGGGACCGAAGGTGTAGACGCCGGTCGTTTCGGCGGTGCCCCAAGCGAGAAGGCCGTCCGGACCGACGGCGATCGCGCGCACAGAGGGGGTTCCGTCCTTCAGCTCGACCTCCAGCCGCGCAATCCCGGTGGTCTGCGGGTTCGCGTTGATCCAGGTCCCAGGGAAACCGGCCAAGTCCAGGGGGCGTCCGGCAACAGGCCGCCTGCTCGCACGGTCATTTGGCCGCATCGTCTCCAAGAAAGATCTCCTTCGAGCTGTGGGCTGAACGGGTTAAGATACTAACATAGCTTCGAGAGAGGACGCGGCGATGACCCTGAATGAATCGCAGCTCGCCCGGTTCGGGCGGCAGGGCTTCCTTCTTCTAGAGGAGGTCTTCTCGCCGGAGGAGGTCGGCGTGTTGACGGCGGCGCTGCCGGAGGTCGCGGACCCGCAGCGCACCGAGGCGGTCCTCGACCGTAAGAGCGGGACGGTGCGCATGGCGCATGGCATCCACAGCCTGTCGGACGCGTTTCGGCGCCTCGCCTTCCACCCGCGCCTGGTCGGGCTGGCGGAGCGGCTGCTGGGGGGGCCGGTCTACGTCTATCAATCGCGGCTCAACCTCAAGGCGCCGTTCCGCGAGAGCGCCGCCGCGGGGTATCCCTGGCATCAGGATTTCTCGACCTGGCATTTCCGCGACGGCCTGCCGGAGCCCCGGGCATTGGTGACGATCACCTTCCTCGACGAGGTGACAGCCTGCAACGCGCCGGTGATGGTGTTCCCCGGCTCCCATCGCGCCGGGCTGCTCGGGCAGAGGGAGCAGGGGGGCGAGTTTCTCCAGGTGGTGCTCGGCCCCGATCTCCTTCAGGATCTCGCCGCCGCGGGGGGCGTGGAAGCGGTCACCGGCCCTCCCGGGGCGGTGCTGCTGATGGACTGCAACCTGGTCCACGCCTCGACGGAGAACATCTCGCCCCTGCGCCGGGCGCTCTGCTCCGTGATCTACAGTGCGCTCGACAACCAGCCGAGCCGGGTGGAGCGGGACGACCGGTACGTGCCGCGGGAGATCACCGCGGTGCAGCCCCTGGAGGATGACTGTTTGCGGACGCTTGCGGGGTGAGCGGCGGCAACGGTGAGAATCCCGTCTCCCTCTCCTCCCCGAGGTCGAGCGTCTGGCCGGGCGCGATGACGATCTCTTCGCTGCCGCTGCTCGCATGGATGGGGATGGAGCTGGGGTTGTGGAGCAGCCTCCCATCCACCGAGCAGCGCATCCGGCGGGTGGCTTCGACGTAGTCGGCGATCTCTAGACAGGTGGCGTACCAGGTATCGCTCCGCCCTCCCGCCAAGGCGCAGAAATCCTCCATCACCGGCCAGTAGCCCTTCCGCTCGATCTCCCAGGTGTGGCCCCAGACGCACAGGATGAGCCCCCGCTGGCTCGGTCCGGCGCCGGTGAAAGATCGGGCGCAGCCGATCAGGTCGCCGCTGTCGCGGCAGGTGGGCTGCCAGCGCAGGAAGTTGTCCGGCATCCGGAGGTCCGGCACCATGGAGGTCATCCGCGCGTAGGCGATGCCCACCGAGGGGAGCACGCTCATCACCCGGTCGTCCATCTGGCCATAGGGATAGGCCAGGCCGCGCACCGGATAGCCGACCAGGCGTTCGAGGTCGCGGCGGTTGTCGAGGATCTCGCGCGCCATCCAGTCGGGCGGCACGAAGCGGAGGTTCGGATGGCTGGCGGTGTGGGCGGCCACCTCGTGGCCGGCGAACAGGCCGCGGATCTCGTCCCGCCGCAGATGGCCGGGCTGGTCGAGGCTGCAGGAGTTGAGGTTGAAGGTACCGCGCATCCCATGGGCGTTCAGCAGCTCCACCAGCCGCCGGTCCTCGGACACGCCGTCGTCGTAATTCAGGGTCAGGGCTTTGAACCGCCCGCCAGGGAACCGGTCGAAGGTTATTCGTCGCAAGATGATGAAATCCTAAGCGGGAGCTCGTAAGAGCGTCAAGCATCGCCGTTCTTGCCGTCCTTCGAGCCCTTGGTGTACCCTTCCTTCGTACCTTCGCGAGAACCGGACAGTGCAGCCCTTTCCTGAGGCATCGCAGATCGCGCTCCCCCCGCGCCTGGCCGCGGAGCTCCTGGCGGCGGCGGAGCGGCTGCCAGCTTACGAGAACCATGCGTTCTATTCCTTCGCTCTGCAGGCGGAGCTGCGCGAGCGGGTGCGCGCAGAGGTGCCGGAGGGCTTCGACTGGCTGACCGGGGAGATCCGCTCGCGCCTGGCGCGGGAACCGTATGCGGCTCTCGTCCGCGGGCTCCTTTGTGACGAGGGCAACCGGCTCTTCGTCGCACTCAACCGGGACTTCGGCGACCTCGTGGCCCGGCCGTACGAGAAGCCGCGGGCGCAGCTCGTCCATTACATCCAGCCGGCGCAGGACATCCCGGCGGCGGGTGGTGGGCGCGAGAGCGAGCGCCTCCACACCGACAGCGCCGACTGGCCGGAGCCGGTGGCGCTGGTGTCGATGGTCTGCGTCCGCCCGGACCGCCACGGCGGCGGCCGGTCGCGGCTGCTGGAGATCGGAGCCCTGCGCGAGGAGGCAGAGGCCGCGCTGGGGGCTGACGCGCTGGAGATCCTGGGACGGCCGGTGCCGTGGCGTCTCGCTCCCTATCAGGGTGGCGGGGTCGCCTGGAGCCCCGTCCTCACCCGGTCGACCCTGCGCTGGCGGCGCTACACGATCGATGCGGCCCTGACCGATCCCGGGGTCTCTCTCGATGCGGAGACGACCGGCGCGCTCGACGCCTTCGGCACCATCGTCGACGGGACGGAGCGGACCTTCGACTTCCTCCTGGAGACCGGCGACTTCCTGATCATCGACAACCGGCGCACCGTGCACGGACGGACGGAGATCGGTGGCGATCCGGTCAGTTGCGAGCGGCTGATGATCCGGAGCTGGATCCGTCCTCCCGCGGCGAGCTGATCTCCCGTTCGTACTCCCGCACGTAGCCCTCGGCCATCCGGAGGTAGTGGTGGTCGGCGATCGCCTTCTCACGGCAGGCCCGCGGCGAGATCCCGGGCAGGCGCTCGAAAGCCCGCAGGTAATCCTCGCGGCCGGCGCAGACGAACCCCACGTCCGGCGTCACCACCTCGCGGCAGACGCCCACGTCGCTCGCCAGCACGGGTGTGCCGGAGAGCAGCGCCTCGAGGACGGCCAGCGGGCAGCCCTCCGGGCGCCGGGTCGGAAAGATCAGCGCTCGCGCGCCGGCGAGCAGCTCGACCTTGCGCCGGCCACGCACGTCGCCCAGGAAGAGGGCGCCGTGCTCGCGGCAGAGGGCGGCGACCAGCTCCAGCGTGCCCTGCTCGCGCGCGGTGCCGGCCACCATCAGGCGGACGCCCAGGTCCCGCGCCACCGCCAGGGCGATGTCCAGCCCCTTGTCGTGGTACTTCCAGGCATGGGCGGGCCCCTGCATGGCGGCGAGGAAGAGGAGGTAGTCCTCCTTGGTCTGGGAGTAGAGGTAGTCGTCCGGATCGAGACCGTTGCCGACATAGCGCTCCTGCCCCTCGGCCTCGGCGAGGCTCCGCGACACGAAGACGCAGTGGCCGTGCGCCGGACGCGCGGAACCAAAGAACCGGTGGCGGGTCTCGATCCAGGGGAGGACGTCGGAGGAGAGGTTGTGACACACGTCGACGTCGCCGCGCGGCTCGGTGACCGCGGTGACCCCCGGAGGCAGAGGCGCGTCGGCTCCTTCCAGCAGATAGAACACCTCATGGCCGAGCTCCGCCAGACCGCGGGCGATCAGATCGTGGACGCGCTGCGGCGCGACGGTCGGGTGGACCGCGACGTGGTTCCCCGCGCCGGCGGCGCGCTCGGCGGGGTACCGATGGGGTGAGGCGAGCAGGATGCGCATCTCCTGGCGGCTAGATTACCCCAGGTTCGACCGGGTCCTTCAGCGAGGATTCGCGGGAGCGCGCGCTACGCCCGCGAGGCGAACACCGGCGTCTCCAGCTCGGCTCCGTGGTGCAGCGGCAGAATCACGGTGAAGGCCGCTCCCCCTTCCGGCGCCTTGGTCTCGACGCGGATCTCGCCGCCGTGGGCGGCCACCAGGGTGCGCACCGTAACGAGGCCGAGGCCGGTCCCCTGTTTCTTGCCGGTGGCAAAGGGCTCGAAGAGATGGCGCGCGGTCTCCTCGGAGATGCCGGGGCCGCTGTCGGCGACGCGCAGCGCAAGGGACTCCCCCACCACGCGGGCCGTGAGCCAGATCCGCTGTTCGCCTTTCGCGGCGAGCACGGCCTCGCGGGCGTTCCTGACCAGGTTCTCCAGCACGCGGTGCACGCGGTCGGCGTCGAGGGTGGCTACGACGTCTTCCGCGACGTCGACGCGGAAATCGGTTTCGATCCCCCGCTCCTCCAGGTCGGAGGCCAGAGGGGCCAGGGCTTCGTCGAGGAACAAGCGGACCGGTACCGTCTCCAGGCGCAGCGCCGGCACGCCGCCGCGGGCGTAGTCCAGGATCTCCTCGATCATCCGGCGGAGGCGGTCCGAGCCGGCGCGGACCAGCTCCAGCTCTTCGATGATCGAGCCGGGCTCTCCTCCCTGCTGGGCCAGGAAGTACGCCAGGTCGGCCGATCCCTTGAGCAGGGTCAGGGGGTTGCGCAGGTCGTGCACCAGACCGCTGGTCATCTGCCCGATCGCGGCGAGGCGACCCTCGCGCTCGTGGAGGCGGCGCTCGATCTCCTTGGCCCGCAGGTGCGCGGCCACCCGCGCCTCCAGCTCGCGCAGGGCGAAGGGCTTGACGACGTAGTCGTCCGCGCCGACCTCGAGCCCTTCCACTACGGCATCGGCGCCGGCCTTGGCAGTGATCAGGACGATCGGCACGCCGGCCAGGGTGGCGTCGGCCCGGACCTGCCGGCAGAGCTCCAGCCCGTCCAGGCCGGGGAGCATGACGTCGGCCACGATGATCTGCGGAGGCTCGCGCCGCGCCGCCGCGAGGCCGCTTTCGCCGTCGCCCACGGCCTCGACCTGGTAGCGGCGCGCGAGCTGGCGGGCCACGAAGGTGCGCAGGTCGGCGTTGTCTTCGACCAGCAGGACCCGCGGCGCGCCGGCCGGGGGCTGGGGGTCCGGCAGGGTCGAGAAGGAGAGGCTCGGCAGCTCGAGGTCCGCGATCAGGGCTTCGCGGCGAGCGGCGTAGGCGCGGGCGGTCTGGGCCTCGGCGCGGGCCTGGGCGAGCAGGTCCTCCTTGCGCCGGGGCCGCCGGCGGCGCTCCGGCCGCTCCTCCACCTGGAGCGGCAGCTCGACGCGGAAGGTCGAGCCGCGCCCGGGCGCGCTCTGTACGGTCACGTCGCCGCCGTGCAGGCGGGCCAGCTCGCGGGCCAGGGCGAGGCCGAGCCCCGTCCCTCCTTCGATGCGCGACTGGACGGCATCCACCTGATGGAACCGGTCGAAGATCTTTTCGAGCTGGTCCTCCGGGATGCCCGGCCCGTCGTCCTCCACCTCGAACGAGATCCGCTCTCCGGCCGTCTCGGCCCGGAGGGTCACGCGCCCTCCCGGCGGGGTGAACTTGACCGCGTTCGAGAGGAGGTTGGCGGCGATGGTCTCGACCCTCTCCGCGTCGAAGATCGATTCGGGAAGGATGTCCAGACCCTCGGTGCGCAGGGTCAGGCCGCGCCGCTCCGCATGCGGCGCGGCGGCCGCGCACAGCTCGGTCAGGAGCTGCCCGAGATGGCCGGGGCGCGGCTCCAGACGCAACCGCCCCGACTCCAGCCGGGCCCCTTCGAGCAGGGCGTCGACCTGGCGCAGCAGGCGGCGGGCGTTGGAGCTCATGGCGGCGAGGAGCTGGCTGCGCGCCGGATCGTCCTCCTCGGCGCGCAGAGAGTCGATCGGGCCGAGCAGCAGGGTGAGCGGCGTGCGCAGCTCGTGGGTCACGTTGGCGAAGAAGCGGCTCTTGGCCTCGTCGAGCTGCTTGAGCTCCTCGTTGGCGCGGGCGAGCTGCAGGCGCAGCGACAGGTCGCGCCGCAGCGTCCGCCGGGTGGAGAGAACGGCCAGGAAGGTGAAGACCCCGGAGCCGGAGAGGTAGAAGAGCGGCCCGATCATGGCGCGCGACGGCCCCTCCACCGTGAGCTCGACGCCTGTGTAGGTCGCGATGATCAGCGCGCAGAGCACGGCGACCGTGGGCAGCTCCCAGGGCAGGAAGAAGCCGATGACGAAGAGGACGATCAGGTTGCCGGCGAAGTAGTGGCTGGAAAAGCCGCCCAGATAGGTAGCCATCAGCGAGATGCCGGCCACCGAGGCGAGGGTGCCGCTCACGATGACCGCCTGGGCCAGACGCCGCGCAAAGCGCGAGGACATCACCACCAGCCCCGCCGCATAGACCAGGCAGACGGCGCCGCGGATCGCCAGGAAGCGCGCGGCGAGCTCCGGCGCGACCAGGAGGTCGAGGAGCCAGAACGCGGGATAGAGAGCGAAGGCCGCCCAGAGGAGGAAGCGGGCACGCTCGACGAAGAGACCGGAGCTCTCCTTGTGGTACGCCTTTTCGAAGCCGCTCAGCCGCGGATTGGCCAACCTACCTCTCCGCCCGCACGATGACCGCGACCGGCGGCGCGCCGAACGCCCGGAAGGCGTGGACGCGCGAGAATCCGGCCTCGCTCACCAGGGCTGTCAGGGCGGTTTCGTCGTGGAAGCGGAAGCGGCCGTCCTCCTCCAGCTCGATGAGCCGGCTGACCATGTTGGCGAAGTGCCGCAGGGCCTCCAGGTGCCGGCTGGCCGCCACGTCGCCCTCCTCGCCGCGGCGGTGGAGGATCTCGACGCCTTCGGTGTAGAGCTTGGAAGGGTCGAAGTCGGGCCGCAGCGACGAGACCACGAGGGTGCCGCCGGGCCGCAGGAGGCGATGCATCTCGCGCAGCGTGGCCAGCGGATCCCAGAGGTACGGCAGGACGAGCGAGGCGCCGATGCGGTCGAAGCAGCCGTCGGGGAGCTCGAGCCGCAGCTTCGGAGAGGCGGCGCCGAGGCGCAGGCGGTGGAACGGCCGCGCGTCCTCCGGCAGGGTCTTGCCGAGCACGATCCGCGCGGCGCGCCCGAGCTCCAGGACCACCTCGACCTCCTCGTCCCGCAGCTCGGGGCAGAGCCGCCGCACCTCCGCGGCCTCGGCCGGCGCACCGCGCAGCACGGCGTGCAGCTCCTTGCCGTAGGCGGCGACGAGCTTGCGCGCCGTCGCCGCCGGGAATCCCTCGACGCGGTCGACCAGCCCCTCGACGCCGTGCAGGGTGCCGTTCAGGAAGTCGGATACGGCGATCAGGCGCGAGACCTCCAGGTCCGCCGCGACACCGCGGCAGGGCGGCGGGGTCAGCCCGCGCGCGGAGAACCATTCGAGGATCTTCTCGCCCGTGCGATCGACCCCCTCGGGGACCAGGTCCAGGAAGGTGATCGAGCCCGGGGTCATGCCCGGCGGATAGACGTCCAGCATCGACAGGAGGAGGTTGCCCGTGCCGCAGCCGAAGTCGGCCACGTCGTCACCCGGCCGCGGATCGAGCAGCTCGGCCTGGCGGGCGAGGAAGCGCGGGTATTCGGGATGGTCGAGCAGCACGTCGTAGCCGACGCCGTTGTCGTTGGCGCCGAGCAGATGCTCGCGCCAGAAGCCGGTGGCGTCGGCCAGCTCCAGGCGGCGGACGCGCGACCACTCGGCCTCGCTCTGGCGGGCATAGGCCGCGAGATCCGGCTCCTTGGCCGGACGGTCGGTGCCGAACAGGTGCTTGGAAAGCGACTCGGCGACCAGCTTGAACAGCTCGATCGCCTCGGCGCCGCTCTTGAGCACGTGGCCGGTGGCGCACTCGAACACCTCGCGCACGCCACCGCCGGGCGCGTCGAGCAGGGCGCGCACCCGCGTATGGCTGACCCAGCCGTCGTAGGTGCCGAGGACCCAGACGACCGGCACGCGGATGCGCGACAGGTCGCGCCGCGCGTCGTCCAGGAAGGCCAACCCCCCTTCCATCGCCTGGCCATAGAGGGTGGCGCCGCGCATCGGACGGCCGTGGATCAGGATGGTCTCGGGCCCCTCGCCGCGGCGGTAGGCGTCGCAGAGGTCGAGGCCGGCAAGGTAGTTGCGCAGCACGTCCTGGGCGTCCGGACAGCCGAACGGTGCGATCCAGAGGTCGACCGGCGCTCCCTGGGCCTCGGCCACGACGCGGCGCGCCGGGATCGCCGAGAGCGACAGGCTGACCAGCGAGCGGCGGGCCGGCCGGAAGCGGCGGTCCACCCAGGCGAGGGAGGCCTCGATGTCGGCGGCCAGGTGGTCGAAGGTCCAGTTGTAGTAGGGGCGCCCCTCGGCCACCAGACGGGGGTCCATGGTGCTTTCCCCCACGATGTAGCTGGCGTCGAAGCGCAGGACCACGATCTTGCGGCCGTCGCGGCCCAGGTCGTCGAGGATCGTGCGGGCGAGCAGGCCGAAGACTTCCTTGCGCTTGAGGATGGCCGGCGCGATCACCACCGCGACGTCCGGGCGGATCGACGGGTCGGAGGTGTCGAAGTTGGCGTCGAGGAGAGCCGCCACGGTCGAGCCCTTGCGGTTGCGGTAGCGGACGACCTCCACTCCCTCCTCCATACGCCGCTCCGACCAACGCAGGATGGCGGCGACCTTGCCGCCGAGGAGCGAGGCGGCGCGCGTCAGGCGCATGCCCAGGCCGTTGCGCGTCGAGCGGTGCCGCAGCTCGCGGAAAGCGTCGCGGTCGAGCTCCCCTTCGTCGAAGCGGAGGCCGGCGCGCAGGCTCCCCCCCTCGAGGTCATCCAGGCCGTCGAGGCCCGCCACGTAACGCACCGTGGCGCCGCCGATCCGCCGCTCCTCCCCCTCCACCTGGAGGGTGAAGGCCGGCAGATGGGTCCCCGGCACCAGGGCGGCGCCGGGCCGCAGACGCACGGAAGCCCCGGAGTCACCCAGATCGAGCACGGCGAGGCGCAGACGGCCGTCCGGCTCCCACGGGGCCTCCAGCTCGCACCAGGCGTCGCTGACCGGCGCCCGGCGGCCGGTGCGCCGCTCGGTCAGATAGATCCGCTCGGGGACGAGCACCACCGGCCGCTCGCCATGGCTCAGGACGATCCCCTCCAGCGCGTAGCAGAGGGGGTGGTCCGCGAAGGTCAGGTAGAGAGCGCGCACGTCCTCCGGGATGCTCAGCCCGGCGAGTCCCAGGGTGTCTCCGGCGCCGTCGTGCGGCCCCAGGGACACGACCCGGCAGGGGATGGGCCGGAAGCCCCGCCGCGGCAGGACCGCCGTCACGGGGAGGCCGCGCTCGACCGCGCCGCGCAGGACCGCCTCGATCTCGGCGGCCTCGCCGAGAGGCAGGAGATTGCCCGGCATCAGATCGCCGAGCGCGCGCTGCACGCGGACGATCGATTCGTCCATCTCATAGAACCCGGCATAGGCGCGCAGGCGGGACCGGTCGCGCGCCGAGACCTCCTCGAAGCGGACGCCGATTCCGGCGTGCATGGTGCGCACGACGCGGGCGGTCAGCACGATCGGCTGGGGGTCCGTGGGCGTCTCCAGACGGAGCCGGAGACGGGTGCCCGACAGTTGCTTCGGCAGGAAAGCGGCCGGCCCATCCCCGGCGGGCAGGCGGAGAAACGCGCCGTCGGCGCTCAGGTCGGTGACGCGCATCTCGCGCGGCAGGGGCGCTCCTTCGAGCACGTGCACGGCCGCGAACGTGCGCCGTCGCGGCGACAGGCGCCCTTCGACGCCGGCCCCACGGCGGCCGGGCAGGTCCATGACTTCCGGAGCCTCGGGCAGGATCCGCAACGGATCTTCTGCAATCATGAAGCGACAGCCTCCACGGAATGATTGTGATCGAGGAGATCCCCGCGGATCGCGGCGAAGTCCCGCTGGCAGACAAGAAAGGCGTCGACCACCACAGGGTCGAAGTGACGGCCGCGGTCCGCGGCGACGCGGCGCACGGCTTCCTGGTGATCGAAGCTGGGCTTGTAGGGACGGTTGCTGGTGATGGCGTCGTAGGCGTCGGCCAGAGCGACGATGCGCGCGGAGAGCGGGATCCGCTCGCCCGCGAGCCCCCAGGGATAGCCGCGGCCGTCCCAGCGCTCATGGTGGTAGTAGGCGATCTCCATCCCCATCGCGAGGAACGTGCGCCTGCTGTACATCTCGATGACCTGGCGCAGTGTGTCGCCGCCGATCCGCGGATGGGTGCGCATGATGGCGCGCTCGGAGTCGTCGAGCGGCCCGGGCTTGCGCAGGATCGCGTCGGGGATCCCCACCTTGCCGATGTCATGGAGCGGGCTCGACTTGAAAAGGTCGTCCACGAACTCGTCGCCGATCCGCGCCTGGTAGGGGCCGCGGGCGAGCTCGGCGGCGAGCCGGCGGCTGTAGGCGGCCATCCGCTCCAGGTGCTGGCCGGTGACGCTGTCGCGGGACTCGGCGAGCTTGGCGAGGGTGAGGAGGGCCATGTCGCGGGTCTGGCGGATCTCCACCGTCTGCTCGCGCACCATGCGCTCCAGGTCGCGCCTGTACTCCTCGTTCTGCCGGATGAGGCGCGCACGCTCCATCGCCCGCTGCACGGTATTGAGCAGATCCTCGGGCTCGAACGGCTTGACGATGTAGTCGTAGGCGCCGGCCACCAGGCACTTGCGGACGACGTCCAGGGTCTGGACGCCGGAGACCATGAGGACCTGGATGTTCGGGTCGAGGGCCTTCAGGCGCTCCAGGAGCTCCAGACCCGACATTCCAGGCATCTCGATATCGGAAAGGACGAGAGAGGGGCGAGGCTCCTCGGCAATTATGGCCAGGGCCTCGGCCGCATTTTTTGCCATTTTACAATCATGGCGCAAGCTGGAAAGGAATGCCTGCAACAGGCGGCGGACTCCCGGCTCGTCGTCGACGACGAGAATCCATTCGCGCGCGGGCGAAGACGCAGATCCAGATAGTGAAATAGATTCACACATAGTTGACCCGGCTCCTCGGCGACCAATCCTTCAACGTTCTTCGGCTCCCCGATGGAAACCGAGCGAACTAACTAGATGAACTCCAGTGCTGCGGCCGGACTTAAATGCAAAAAGCGGGCCGGGGTTCTCGCGGGGCAGAAAGCTCGTCTACACTACGCGGGCCATGAGAACTATCCGACCGTTCATCGCTCTGGTCTGTGCGCTCGCCGCCGGGGAGGCCTTCGCCGTGGAAGGGAAGTGGACACCGCAGCAAATTCTCGAGCTCGATCCGCAGGAGCTGCGGAAGCTCGGGTTGGAGATCCCGCCCGAAAAGCTGTGGAGCCGCGACGGGGCCGGGCTCCTCGCCGCCGCCGTCAAGGTGGGGACCGGCTGCTCCGGGGGCTTCATCTCACGCGAAGGCCTGATCATCACGAACCACCACTGCGCCTTCGACATCCTGCAGCAGCACTCGACCCCCGAGCGGAACCTGATCGAGAACGGCTTCCTCGCCCGCACGCGCGGCGAGGAGCTGCCGGGCAAGGGGACCCGCATCACCATTCCCCACCGCAGCATCGACGTCACCGCCGAGATCGAGGCCGCGGTGCCGGCCGGGGCCGACGACCTGGCGCGCTACCAGGCGATCGAGCGCAAGAAGAAGGAGCTGGTCTCCGCCTGCGAGCAGCAGCCGAACCGCCGCTGCCAGGTAGAGGCGTTCGACGGCGGCGTGAGCTACCTGTTGCTCGAAGGGATCGAGTATCCCGACGCGCGGCTGGTCTTCGCGCCGCCGCGCACCGTGGGTGAGTACGGCGGCGAGGTCGACAACTGGAGCTGGCCCCGCCACACCGGGGACTTCGCGCTGCTCCGCGTCTGGGCCGGACCCGACGGAGAGCCGACGCCGGAAGGCCAGGGGACCGCGGCGTACCGGCCGCCCCACTTCTTCCCGGTGGCGGCCCAGGGCGTCGGGCCGGGCAGCTTCGTGCTGGTGGCCGGCTATCCCGGTCTGACCTACCGGTCGCTCACCGCGGCCGAGATGCGCGAGCGCGCCGAGCGCTGGTTCCCCCGCCGCGCCGAGCTCTACCGGGCCTGGATGGATCTCATGGAGGCCTCGTCGGAGCGCTCGGAGGAGGCACGGATCGCGCTGGCGGACCGCCTGAAGTCGCTGGCCAACCGCGAGAAGAACTCGCGCGGCCAGGTGGCGGGCATCCACCGCGGCAGGATCCTGGAGAAGAAAGACGCGTCCGAGAAGGAGGTTCTCGCCTGGGCCGCGGGCCGGTCCGATCAGGCGGAGGCGGTCGCCGCGCAGAAGGAGCTGGCGCGGATGGTGGAGGACGAGCTGCGGACCTGGGATCATGACTTCCTGCTCGATCAGACGAAGAGCGGCCCCAAGCCGCTGGAGCTGGCCCTGACGCTGGTGCGCTGGGCGGGCGAAAAGGTCAAGCCGGACCTGGAGCGCGAGCCGGATTACATGGAACGGGAGCGCGAGAGGCTGCGCGAACGGCTGCGGCGCGATCAGAAGCGGATGCACCTCCCCACCGAGGAGGCGCTACTGGCCGATCTCCTCCTCCGTTATACCAACCTTCCGAAGGAAAGCCGCATCGCCACGATCGACGACCTCCTGGGCAGCGTCCGCACGCCGGACGCGGTCCGCGCCAAGGCCGCGGAGCTGATCGAGCGCACGAAGGTCACCGACGCCGCGGAGCGCGACCGGATGTTCGACGAGAGCACGCAGGAGCTGCAGAGCCGCCACGATCCTCTGCTCGACCTGGCGTTCGCGCTGGACCGGGAGCTGCGCGAGCGCAAGGTGCGGGAGGACCGGACCAAGGGGACGATCGCGCGGCTGCGTCCGGAGTGGCAGAAGGCGGTGATCGCGCACGCCGGCCGGCCGGTGGCGCCGGACGCCAACGGCACGCTGCGGGTGAGCCTGGCGCGGGTGCAGGGCTACGTACCGCGCGACGCCGTGCGGCTGGAGCCGCAGACCACGGTGGGCGGGCTCGTCCAGAAGGACACCGGCGAGGAGCCCTTCGCCGCGCCGAAGGCCGTGCTGGCCGCGGCGCCGGGAGCGTCCGCGAGCCGCTGGGCCGACCCGAAGCTCAAGGACGTGCCGGTGGCTTTTCTGGCGGACGCGGACACCACCGGGGGCAGCTCGGGAAGCCCGGTCCTCAACAGCCGCGGCGAGCTGGTGGGAGTCAACTTCGACCGCGTCTGGGAAAACGTGGCCGGCGATTTCGGCTACAACCCCGAGGTGGCGAGGAACGTGAGCGCGGACGTGCGGTATCTGCTGTGGCTGCTGGAGACGCTGCACGGGGAGGGGGCGCAGGGGGTGCTGAAGGAGATGGGAGCGCGGTAGGCACCCTACCGCTCGAACAGATCCCCCAAAGCCCCGCCCAACAACCCGGCCGCGAGCGCGCCGAGCACCGAGCTCCCGGAAGCCCGCTCGGGCTCCAGGTTGCGCAGGGCCCCGGAGATCGCCAGGCTGCGCACCGCGGCCCGCTCCGCTTCGGTGGCCCGTTCGGTGTGCACGGCGCCGCCGGTGCGCATCCAGCGCAGGAGCCGGTCGAGCTCGTCGAGATCGAACCAGACGCCGTGGTTCTGGCAGACGTCCACGATCACGCCGCTCTTCTGGCCCCAGTTGCGCCGGTTCATGCGCGCTCCGCACTGGGCGCAGCAGCGATAGAAGGCACCCTGGGCTGGCGCCGGAGTCGCGGGCTTCCCGGCCGCAGGCCGGAGGCTCAGATCCGGCAAGGTGTCGGTCCGGGCGCGGTCCGCCAGAACGTCGAAGACCTGCTTCTCCACCCAGATCCCGCCGCAGACCTCGCAATCGAACAGCGCGGCATCGGTTGCGCCGAGCTGCCGGCGGACCAGCTGGCGGCCGCCTCCGCAGCCTGGGCAGGGGAGCTCCGTGGCGGTCACCGCGGTCCGCATCTCGACCGGCGTCCCGCAGGCGTGGCAGTAGGCGGCCTGGCTGCTCACCCGCGCGTGGCACCGTGGGCAGGCCGCGTCGAGATCCTGCTCGCGCAGAGTGAAATCCGCGCCGCAATAGCGGCAGGCCGCCGCCGCGCTTTCGCGCGGTCCTCCGCACGAGGAGCAGCGCACCACGGCGGCCTCCTGCGGCTGGATCGGGGGAACTTCGAGAGCGGCGCCGCAGGTGCAGCGATAGCGCGCTCCCGCGGGCTTGCCCGTGCCGTCGTACTGCCGCCGGCACTGCGGACAGGTGATGATCAGTTGCATCGTTGGCTATAGGATACTCCACACACGGTCGGATTCCAGCAGGCCTCATCCAGGCTCCCGTGCTCCCGAGAGCAGCTCCCGCATCTCCTCGGGCGAAAGCTCCTCGATCTCTCCGAGCAGCAACGCCATCTCGGCATCGTCCACCCGGGCCAGCTCCTGCTCGGTGATGCGGTCCGCCAGATCTCCCAGATTCTTGGCGTCGAAGAGGAGGCCCAGCGGGATTTCCATGCGCAGCCGGTCGCCGAGGCGGGCGACGAGCTGGGTGGCGAGGAGGGAATGGCCTCCGAGATCGAAGAAGTTGTCGTCGAGCCAGACCCTTTCGAGACCGAGGACCTCGGCGCAGATCTCGGCGACCTCCCGTTCGAGCGGCGTGCGCGGCTCTCTCCGGCCGCGTTCGCGCCGCTCGCGTTGCAGCTCCGGCGCAGGGAGCGCGCGGCGGTCCACTTTGCCGTTGGGTGTGAGGGGGAGCTCGTCGAGCACGGCCCAGGCGGTAGGGACCATCGGCTCGGGCAGCCACTCGCGCAGGAACCGCTGAAGCTCCGGGCCAGGCGGGGATGGCAATGGCTCCGAGAGAGTCACGTAGCCGGTCAGGACCTTGCCTCCCACACCGTCCCGCGCCACGACCGCGGCCTGGCGCACGGCCGGATGCCGGGCCAGCGCGGCTTCGACCTCTCCACTCTCCACGCGGAAGCCGCGGATCTTCACCTGACCGTCCAGACGGCCCAGGAACTCCAACGTACCGTCCGCCAACCAGCGGACCTGATCGCCGGTGCGGTAGAGCCGCTCGCCAGTCTCGCCGGAGAACGGATCGGGCAGGAAGCGCTCGGCGGTCAGGTCCGGCCTCCCCAGGTAGCCCCGCGCGAGGCCTTCGCCCCCCGCGTACAGCTCCCCCGCCACGCCGATTGGCACGGGCCGCAGCTCCTCATCGACCACATAGGCCCGCGCGTTGGCGATCGGACGGCCGATCGATATCGGAGCGCCGGCCGGCTCGGTGCCGGCCACCCTGTGGCAGCAAGTGAAGGTCGTCCCCTCGGTCGGGCCGTAGCCGTCGATCAGCGCGAGATCCGGCAGGGCCTCCCACATCCGGTGCGCGTGCTCCGGCGAGAGCACGTCGCCGCCCGCCAGAAGCTGCCGCAGGGGGCGGAGAGCTTCGAGCCGGTCGTCCACCATCTGGTGGAAGAGCCCGGCGGTCAGCCAGAGAGAGGTCACCCCATGCCGGACGATGGAGCGGGCCAGGCCGTCGAGGGACGCCCTGCCCGCATCCCGTAAGGCGAGCCGGCCTCCGTTGAGGAGCGGCGCCCAGATCTCCAGCGTCGAGGCGTCGAAGGAGATCGGCGCCGACTGGAGCCAGACCTGCTCGGGTCCCAGATCCGCATAATCGGTGCCGCGCACGAGACGGATCACGTTGCGGTGCGTCACTGCCACCCCCTTGGGCGTGCCGGTGGAGCCCGAGGTGTACATGACGTAGGCCAGGGCCTCGCCGGGCACGGCGGGCAGAGGGGCGTCCTGGTCTCCGGGCGGCTCTCCCGGAGCCAGCGCTTCGTCGAGCGAGAGGATCTGAAGCCCGGCTGGCAGCGCCTCCACGAGGTCCGCGAGAAGGCGGCCGTCGGTCAGCAGCCAACGGACGCCGCCATCCGCCAGCATCCAGGCGAGCCGCTCCGGCGGGAAGATCGGATCGAGCGGGAGATAGGCGCCGCCCGCGCGCACGACTCCGAGCAGTCCGGTGATCAGATCCGGCGACCGGTCGGCCAGCAGGCCCACGCGCTCGTCGAGCCGCACGCCGAGCGCCCGCAGGCGACGGGCGATGCGCGCCGACCGCTGCTCCAGCTCGGCCCAGGTGGTCTCCTTGCCCTCGTCCGAGACCAGGGCCACGGCGCCGGGCGTCCGGGCCGCCTGCTCGACGAAGAGGTCGCCGAGCGAGGCGTCGCGCGGCCAAGCCGTGGCCGTGCGGTTCCAGTCCACCAGCACCTGGCGGCGCTCCTCCTCCGGCAGCAGAGGCAGCTCGGCGATCGGAACGCCAGGGTCGGCTGTGGCGCCGCCGAGAAGGACCGCGAAGCTTCGTCCCAGGCGCTGGACGGTCGCGGGGTCGAACAGGTCTGTGTTGTGCTCCCAGGATCCGAAAAAGCCGCCGCCCTCGGCATTTTCGGAGAGAGACAGGAGGAGATCGGTCTTGGCGGTCTCCGAGGCGAAAGGGATGTCTTCGAGCGTCAGTCCCGGCAGCCGCAGGGGACCGGCCGGAGCGTTCTGGAGGACGAAGAGGATCTGGCAGAGGGGCGTGCGGTTGCGGCTGCGCTCGACGCCGAGATCCTCGACCAGGCGCTCGAAGGGGAGGTCCTGGTGGGCGAGGGCGGCCAGGGAGGAGGCGCGGACCCGCGCGAGGAACGACTGGAACGACGGACGTCCGCCGAGCCGGCCGCGGTGGATCAGGGTGTTCACGAAGAAGCCGATCAGCGGCTCTGTCTCCGCGCGGGTGCGGTTGGCCACCGGCGCGCCGACCAGGAGGTCGCGCTGGCCGCACCAGCGGCCGAGCAGGACGTGCAGGCCGGCGAGGAGGACCATGAACGGCGTGGCGCCTTCGCGCCGGCCCAGCTCGTGGAGCGCTTCGGCAAGGGCAGCAGGGAGCACGAACGGAACGCCGGCACCGCGGAAGGTCTGCACGGGCGGGCGGGGACGATCGGTGGGCAGGTCGAGCGTCCGCGGCGCCCCGGCGAGCTCGCGCCGCCACCAGTCGAGGAGCGACTCCAGGGCCTCCCCACGCAACCAGCCGTGCTGCCAGATCGCGAAGTCCGCGTATTGGATGGGCAGGGGCGGGAGCATGGCGGGCCGCTTCTCCTGGCTTGCCGTGTAGAGCTCGCCGAGCTCGCGGATCAACACGCCCATCGACCAGCCATCGCTCACGATGTGGTGCATCACGGCGAGAAGGGCGTGCTCCTCCGCGGCGAAGCGGAGAAGGAGGCAGCGTCCCAGCGGCTCGCGCGCCAGGTTGAAGGTCTGCCGGGCCGCGGCCCGGATGAGACGCTCCCCTTCGGCCTCCCGCCGGCCGGCCGGCAGGGCCGAGAGATCGGCCACCGGCAGGGGGAGGCGTTCGTCTCTGTCTCCGTGCCCGAAGATCACCTGCCGCGGCTCTCCCTGAAACGCCCGGAAGGTCGTGCGCAGGACCTCATGGCGGGCGGCGATGGCGCGCAGGCTGGCGGCCAGAGCGGAAACGTCGAGGCGGCCGGTCAGGCGCACGGCCGCGGGGAGGTTGTAGGCCACCTGGCCCGGCTCGAGCTGATCGAGGAACCAGAGCCGGCTCTGCGCGAAGGAGAGAGGGGCGCGCCGCGTCTCTCCCGGCTGCGCGGGCGGGCCGGCGGGCTCCAGCGGCGGGGTCTCGGGCGCTCCGGCGCGCAGCTCGCGGTCGATCCGCGCCGCCAGCTCGGAGAAGACCGGGGTCTCGAACACCGCGAGGAGCGAGAGCTCGATCCCCCACCGCTCGCGGACGCGCGAGGCGAGGCGCGTGGCGAGCAGCGAATGGCCTCCCAGCTCGAAGAAGCTGGAGCGGGCGCCGATGACCTCGGGGCCGGACAGGTCCAGAAGACCCGCCCAGATCTCGGCCAGGGCACGCTCGGTCGGCGTGCGGGAGGGCCCCCCCAGGGGCGCCTCTCCAGGAGAGACCTCGGCGGCGAGCTGGCACAGGATCTTGCGATCGATCTTGCCGACGGGCGTCCGCGGCAGGGCCTCCAGGAGGACGAAAGCCGTCGGGATCATGGTCTCGGGCAAGCGGTCGTGCAGGAAGGCGCGCAGGTCGGCGCCCGCCAGGGCGGCCTCCGGGCGCGATGTCCGGTGCAAAACGGGGCGCACAACGGCGAACGCCACCAGCCGCCGGTCGCCTCGGTCGCCTCGGTCGCCTCCCGCGGCCTCGCGCACGACCACGGCGCTCTCCGCCACGGCGGGGTGTCCCTGGAGCGCCGCTTCGATCTCCCCCAGCTCGATGCGCACGCCGCGGATCTTCACCTGCTGGTCGAGCCGCCCGAGGAACTCGAGGTTGCCGTTCGGCAGGAGGCGCGCGAGGTCGCCGCTGCGGTACAGGCGGGCTCCGGGCTCCGCGGAGAGCGGGTCCGGCAGGAAGCACTCGGCCGTGTGATCGGGACGGTTCTGGTAGCCGCGGGCCAGCCCCACGCCTCCGATCCAGAGGGCTCCAGGCACGCCCATGGGCAGCGGCCGCAGGTGGCGGTCGAGCACCCAGAGGCGCGCTCCCGACAGCGGCCGGCCGATCGGCGGCTCGCGACGGTCGTTGCCGGTGCAGATATAGGCCGCGGTGTTGACCGTGGTCTCGGTGGGCCCGTAGCAGTTGACCAGCCGCAGCCGCGGTGCCCAGCGGTTGGCCAGCTCGGCCGGGCAGCTCTCGCCGCCGACGGTGACCACGCGGAGGTTCGGCACACCGCCGTCCGGGATCTGCGCCAGAAGCGATGGGACCAGGCATGCATAGGTGACGCGGTAGCGCCGGATCTCCTCGGCCAGGACCTCGCCCGAGAAGCGCGCCTCGCGCCGGGCGATGCAGAGCGCGGCGCCGCTCCCCAGGGCGGCCCAGAGCTCCTCCACCGAGGCGTCGAAGCTGAACGAGATGACCTGCAGCACACGGCAGCGCGGTCCGATGCCGAAGACGCCGACCATGTGCCGGATGAGGTTGACCGCGGAGCGGTGGCGGATCATCACGCCGTTGGGCCGACCGGTGGAGCCCGAGGTGTAGATGACGTAGGCGAGGTTGTCGGGGGTGGCGCTCGAGGGCGGCAAGGACTTCAAGGACGGCAAGGACGGGGCTTCGCCGGCGTCCAGGCAGAGAACCTGGGCCTGGGTGGGCGGGAGGGTGGAGCGCAGGCCCTCCCGGGTGAGCACGACGGGCGCGGCCGAGTCCTCCAGCATCCAGGCGAGCCGCTCCCGCGGATACGTGGGGTCCAGGGGGACCCAGGCGCCGCCGGCCAGGAGGACGCCGACGACGGCCACGATCCGCTCGATCGACTCGTCGAGACAGATGGCGACACGGATCTCCGGCCCGACGCCGCACGCGCGCAGGCGGCTGGCCAGGCGCCCGGCCTGCACGCGGAGCTTCCCATAGGAGAGGACCCGGTCGTCCTGCATCACGGCCGGCGCGAACGGCTGGCGCTCCGCCCAATCCAGGAAGAGGTCCTGGAGGAGGAGGTCGCGCGTCTCTCCCGGTCCGCTGTCGTTCCACTCGGCGAGCTGGGCCCGCTCGGAAGGAGTGAGGAGCGGCAGCTCGGAGAGAGGACGGAGAGGGTCCTCCAAGGCTCCAGCGAGGAGGTTCAGGAAGTGGCCGGCCAGACGGTCGATCGTCGAGGGGTCGAACAGGTCGGTGGACAGCTCCCAGATCCCCGCGATCGGGCCGGCGCTCCCGTCCTCTCCAATTGAGAGTGTGAGATCGAGCTTGGCGGTGCCGCTCTCGACGGGCAGAGGCTCCAGGGTGAGCCCGGGAAGCACCAGCGGGCCGGACGGCGTGTTGTGGAAGGCGAAGGCGACCTGGCAGAGCGGATGGCGGCTGAGCGAGCGCTCCTCCAGGACCTCCTCGACGAGCCGCTCGAACGGCAGATCCTGGTGCGCGAAGGCGCCGAGCGCCATGCCGCGCGTGCGCTGGACCAGGGTCTGGAACGAGGGGTCGCCGGAGAGGTCGGCCCGCAGCACCAGGTCGTTCACGAAGAACCCGATGAGCCCTTCGAGCTCCGGCCGCGTGCGGCCGGCCACGGGTGAGGCGATCAGAAGGTCGTCACCACCGGTCCAGCGGCCGAGCACGGTCGTCAGCCCGGCGAAGAGGGTCATGAAGAGGGTCGTCCCCTCGCGGCGGCTCAGGGCGCGGAGACCGGCGGCGAGCGCGGGGGAGAGGGCCGCGGGGCGATGCGCGCCGCGCCGGCTGAGGACCGGCGGGCGCGGGCGGTCCGCGGGGATCTCCAGCACCTGGGGCGAGCCGGCCAGGGCGTCGCGCCACCACTGAAGCCTCTCCTCCAGCGCCTCTCCCTGGAGCAGGCCGCGTTGCCAGATGGCGTAGTCCGCGACCTGGGCAGGCAGCTCCGGCAGCGGCGACGGCCGGCCTTCGACGAACGCACCGTAGAGCGCCCCGACCTCGTGGATCAGGACGCCCAGCGACCAGCCGTCGCTCACGATGTGGTGCATCGTGGTCACAGCCACGTGCTCGTCCATGGAGAAGCGGACCAGGAGGGCGCGCAGGAGCGGCCCGTCGGTCAGCGAGAAGGGCCTACCCGCCTCCCATCGGCTGGCACGGACGGCCTCTTCCCGGGCGGTCTCCTGCGGCAGCGCGAAGAGATCGACGACGGGCAGCGCGAACGGCGGCAGCGCGGCCATTGGATGGACGATCTGCCAGGGCTCCCCCCGGTCCTCGGTGAAGGTCGTGCGGAGCGCCTCGTGGCGGCGCACGATCTCCGTGAAGACGCGGAGCAGGACGTCCACGCGCAGCCGGCCGGACAGGCGGAATCCGACCGGCATGTTGAACAGCGCGGACTCCGGCTCCAGCCGGTCGATGAACCAGAGCCGGTGCTGGCCGAAGGAGACCGGAGCGACGCGGCGCTCGCCAGGCGCCGTGCCTGAGCGGACCACCCACGGCTCCGCGGCTCTTCCTTCCTCCCGGTCGACGCGGGCCGCCAGCTCTTCCAGAGTCGGCGCCTCGAACAGCGCGCGCAACGGCAGATCCACCCTCAGGACGTCGCGCACGCGCGCCACGACTCGAGTGCCCAGAAGGGAGTGGCCGCCCAGCTCGAAGAAGTGATCGGTAACGCCGACGCGCTCGATTCCCAGGACCTTGGCCCAAATCCGGGCGAGAGCCTCCTCGGTCGCGGTGCGCGGCGCAATGAGCCCTACGACGCTTTCCGCCGGCACGCCCGGCTCGCGGCGGGTCAGGGCGCGGCGATCCACCTTGCCGCTGGGAGTCAAGGGGAAGGCTTCGACCGCCACGATCACCGAGGGAACCATGAAGTCCGGCAGCCGGCCGGCCAGGAAGCTCCGCAGCGCGCGCGGATCGATCTCCGCTCCTTCGACCGGGACCACCCAGGCGATCAGCCGCCGGCCGCCGGGCCGCTCGTCCCGTGGGACGACCACGGCCGCGGCCACATCCGGGTGCGTAGCGAGCACGGCCTCGGTCTCGCCGGGCTCGACCCGGTAGCCGCGGATCTTCACCTGGGCATCGATGCGGCCGAGAAACTCCAAAGTGCCATCGGGCCGCCAGCGCGCCAGGTCGCCGCTCCGGTAGAGGCGCGCGCCGGGCTCCGCCACGAAGGAATCGGGCACGAAGCGCTCGGCCGTGAGGCGCGGGCGATCCAAGTAGCCGCGGGCGAGCAACGCTCCACCCAGCAGCAGCTCGCCGGGAGCGCCCACCGCCGCCAGCCTGCCGTCGAGGTCGGCCACGTAGACGCGAGCGCCGGCCACCGGCCGGCCGATCGAGGGGAGCGCGGGCCAGGCCACAGGGTCGCCGTCCAGCGTCAGAGCGGTGACCACGTGGGTCTCGGATGGACCGTAGTGATTGTGGAGGCGGGCGCCCGGAAGACGCGCGAAGAGCTCGGCGATCGCCGGCGTGATGCGGAGCTGCTCCCCGGCGGTGATCACCTCCCGCAGGCTGTCGGGCAGCGCGGCGCCGCGCGCGGCTTCGGCGAGCTGCTGCAAGGCCACGAAGGGGAGGAACAGCCGTTCGACCTTTTCGTCCCGCAGGCGCGCCAGGAGCGCCGCGGGGTCGCGCCGCGCCTCGTCCGAGATCAGCACCAGAGTGCCGCCCGCGGCCCAGGTCGAGGCGATCTCCTGGAAGGAGACGTCGAAGCTCGGTGAGGTGTACTGGAGCGTCCTCCAAGGGCCAGGCAGGCCCGCCACCTGCCAGGCGATCAACTGTGCCAGAGCGCCGTGCCGCATGGCCACGCCCTTGGGTCGGCCGGTCGAGCCGGAGGTGTAGAGGACGTAGGCGAGATCGTCGGGCCCCACTGTAGAGACGCCCCGTGGGGCGTCTCCTGCGGCGGCGTTCATTGCCAGAGATCCCTGCAGTGCCGCGGGCACCCCTGAAGGAGACGCCCCACGGGGCGTCTCTACAGTGGGGGGGACCCGCGACAGCACGGTCCGGACCCGGGCGTCTTCCAGCATCAGCTGGAGCCGCTCGTCCGGCCAGGACGGGTCCAGCGGCACGTAAGCCGCTCCGGCTTCGAGGATACCGAGCAGGGTGATGGGCAGCTCCAGAGAACGGTCGAGCACGAAGGCGACCCGGTCGCCCGGTGCGACGCCCATCTTCCGGAGGTGGTGCGCCAGCTGGCTCGCCCGCTCGCGCAGCTCCCGGTAGGTCAGGCTCTCGCCTTCGACGCCGACGACCGCCGCGGCCTCCGGCGTGCGCTGGGCTTGCGCATCGACCAGATCCAGCACGGACGGCGGGGCGGGCAGGGACGGCCCGGCGGCCCACTCCTCCCCAACCAGCCGCCTCTCCGGCTCGGGGAGAACGGAGATTTCCGAGAGACGCCGGCCGGGCGCGGCGGCAAAGGCTTCCAGCACATCGCTGAAGCGGTCCGCAAGGCGCTCGATGGTGGCGGGCTCGAAGAGGTCGGTGTTGTACTCGAAGGCGCCGCGCAGGCCACCTTCCAGCTCGGTCAGATCGAGCATCAGGTCGAGCTTGGAGGTCCCTGGATCGAAGTCCGGGCTGCGCAGCGTCAGCCGGCTCAGCTCGGCGCGCGCGGGAGGCGCGTTCTGGAGCACGGCGAGGACCTGGAAGAGCGGGGAGCGCGCGAGGTCGCGCTCGGGTTGCAGCTCCTCCACCAGCTTTTCGAAGGGAAGGTCCTGGTGCGCGTAGGCGCCGTGGGCGATCTCGCGGACGCGGCCGAGCAGCTCACGGACCGTAGGATCGCCGGAGAGGTCGACGCGCAGCACCAGGGTGTTGGCAAAGAACCCGATGAGCCCTTCCAGCTCGGAGCGCCTCCGGTTGGCCACGGGCGTACCGACCACGAGGTCTTCCTGGCCCGTCCAGCTCCGCAGCAGGACGTCGAACGCGGCGAGGAGGACCATGAAGAGCGTCGCGCTCTCGTCCCGCGCCAGCCGGTGCAGCGCCGCGGTCCGCTCCGGAGGGATCCACAGCGGGAAGCGGGCGCCGGCGAACGTCTGGGCAGGCGGCCGCGGTCGGTCCGTGGGCAGATCCAGGCTGGCGGGCGCTCCCGCGAGCCGTTCGCGCCACCAGGCGATCTCCAGCTCCAGCCGTTCCCCACTCATCTCTTCGAGCTGCCGCTCGGCGGCGTCGGCGAGCTGAAGCGGGAGCTCGGGCAACGGCGAGGGGCGGCCGGCCGCGAAGGCCTCATACAGCGCCGCCATCTCGCGGAGGAAAATGGCATTCGACCAGCCGTCCGAAATGACGTGGTGGAGAGTGACGAGGAGCACGTGAAGGGCCGGGCCGAGCCGCACCAGGGTCGTGCGCACCAGAGGGCCGCGGGCCAGGTCCATGGGCGTGCGCGCCTCGAAAAGCGCCAGCCGCTCCGCCTCGGGCCGCGCCTCCGGCACCGCCGACAGATCGATGACGGGGAGCGGCCAGCCCGCGGGATCCGGCGGCGACGCGATGACCTGGAACGGGACGCCGTCGCGCTCGCCGAACGTGGTGCGCAGGGCTTCGTGGCGGCGCGCGATCTCGGCGAAGGCGCGGGCCAGCGTCGGGACCTCCAACGGGCCGTCCAGCTCGGCCACCGCGCTGATGTTGTAGAACGGATTGCCCGGCTCCAGCCGGTCGAGCACCCAGAGGCGCTGCTGCGCGAAGGAGAGGCGCGGAGGCTCACGACGGCGGACCGCAGGCGGGCCGCTCTCCTTCCCCTTCAAATGTTGAGCGTCGATCCCTCGCTTTTGGAGCTTGCGGGCCAGGAGGCGGCGTTTGTCTTCGGTGAGCAGAATCAAGATGTGGCCTCCTCGGCGAGCAGCGCCTTTACTTCATCCTCATCGAGATCCTGGACCTCCAGGACCGCCTCCGCAATACCTGCCACGTCCACACCCGTGGCTTCTCCCAGATCGTCAAGACGCGCGGCCAGCTCGGCGAGCGTCGGCGACTCGAACAAGGTGCGCAATGGGACCTCCAGTGGGAAGACCTCCTGAATCTGCGTCACCACGCGGGTGGCGGCCAGGGAATGCCCTCCGAGATGGAAAAAGCTCTCCAGCGCCCCCACCTCGGGGAGGCCGAGGACGCTCTTCCAGATCTCCCCCAGGACCTGTTCGAGAGGCGTGCGCGGCGGCACGCGCTCCCGCTCCTCCGCTCGCTCCTCGGGCGCCGGCAGGGCTTTGCGGTCGAGCTTGCGGTTCGGAGTGAGGGGGAGAGCTTCCAGCACCACGAAGGCGGCGGGCGCCATGTAGTTGGGAAGCCGGCTCCGCGCGAATTCGCGGACCTCCTCCACGTCGATCGAGGCGCCCGGCGCCGGCACGAGATAAGCGACAATTCGCTTCACGCCTGGACGGTCCTCGCGTGCCAGGACGACCAGCTCGCCCACCGCCGGGTGCCGGCGGAGCGCGCCCGCGATCTCACCCAGCTCGATCCGGAAGCCGCGGATCTTCACCTGGTGGTCCATGCGCCCCAGAAGCTCCAAAAGACCGTCCGTTCGATAGCGAGCCAGGTCGCCCGTGCGGTAGAGCCGGCGGCCCGGCTCGGCCGAGAACGGATCGGGGATGAACCGCTCCGCGGTGAGATCCGGCCGGCCGAAGTACCCCTGACCGACGCCGACGCCGCCGAGCAGAAGCTCGCCGGCCACGCCCACCGGATTCGGCCCGCCGTCCGGTCCCACCACGTAGGCGAGCTGGTTCGCCATGGGCACACCGTACGGGATGCTCTTCCACGCCGGGTCCACCTCTCCGATGCAGTAGATCGTCGAGTCCATGGAGACTTCGGTGGCGCCGCCGAGGCTGACCACCTGCGCCCCCGGCACCAGAAACCGCAGGCGGTCCGGCAGGGAGACCGGAATCCAGTCTCCGCCGAGCAGCGCTACGCGCAGAGACCGGGGCACGCTCTCGGACCGCGCCTCCAGCCGGTCGACCAGCATCTCCAGCATCGCCGGCACCGAGTGCCAGATCGTGACGCGGTGGCGCTCCATCAGTCCGGCCCAGGAGGACGGCTCCAGCAGCTCCTCCGGCCGCGGCAGCACGATCGTGCCCCCCGCGGCGAGCGTCCCCAGCACGTCATAGGCCGACATGTCGAAGCTCAGGGAGGAGACAGCCAAAACCGCGTCGCCCGAGCCGATCCGGAAGCGGCAATTGAAGTCCGTGAAGTTGTTGACCCGGCCGCGGTGGTCGAGCATGACGCCCTTGGGGCGGCCCGTGGAGCCAGAGGTGAAGATGATGTAGACCAGGTCCTCCGGAGACACGCCGGTGGCCGGCGGCTGGTCGCTTTCTTCCGACCAGCCATCCACCAGGACCGGCTGCACGTCGAACCCCACGAAGCGGCCGGCCAGGCGCTCCTGGGTGACCAGCAGATGCACGTCCGCGCTCTCCAGCATGACGGCCAGGCGCTCCTGCGGGTACTCGGGATCGAGCGGAACGTAGGCGCATCCGGCCTTGAGCACGGCGAGGAGGGAGACAGGCACCTCGGGCGCCCGCTCCAGCGAGACGCCAATCCGGCCGCCTCGCGCCGCACCCAGACGGATCAGATGGTGCGCGAGCTGATTGGCTCGCCGCTCCAACTCGCGATAGGTGAGGCTCTCCTCGCCGCAGACCAGCGCCACCGCCTCCGGCGCCTCGGCCGCGCGCGCCTCGAACAGCTCGTGCAGACAGGCGTCGCGCGGGAAGTCCATGGCCGTGGCGTTCCAGGCGTCGATCGCCTGACAGCGCTCCGCCGCGGAGAGCAGGGAGATCTCGGTAACGCGTTGCGACGGATCGACGGCGGCGCGCTCCAGGAAGTTGCGGAAATGCCCGAGGAGGCGGTCCACGGTCGCCGCGTCGAACAGGTCCACGTTGTACTCCAGGTGGCCGCTGAGACTTCCCCCCTCCTCCCCCAGATAGAAGCAGAGATCGAACTGGGCGCTCTCGCGGTCGATCCGCACCCCTTCCACCTCCAGATCACCGCCGAGCTGGAGATTGAGCGGCGGGACGTTCAGGAAGACCAGCATGACCTGGGCGAGCGGGTTGGCGCTCGGGTCGCGCTCCACCTTGAGCGCGTCCACCAGCAGCTCGAACGGCAGGTCCTGGTGGGCGAAGGCGCCGAGCGTGCTTTCGCGGGTGCCGTCGAGCATCTCGCCGAACGAGGCCGGGCCTGCGAGGTCCGCGCGGAGCAGGAGGATGTTGATGAAGCAGCCGATCAGGCTCTCGGCCTCGACCCGGCCACGGCCGCCCGTGCCGGTGCTGACCACCAGGTCGTCCTGCCCGCTATAGCGGCCGAGCAGGGCCTGAAACCCGGCCAGCAGGGTCATGAAGAGAGTGGCGCCGTGGCGCAGCGCCACGTCGTGCAGGGAGCGCGACAGCTCGCCGGAAACCGTGAACGGGCGGGTGGCGCCGCGGAAGGTCTGGACGGCTGGGCGGGGCCGGTCGGTCGGCAAGGCGAGGAGGCGCGGCGCGCCGTCCAGGCGCGCCCGCCAGTAGGCCAGGTGCCCTTCCAGGATCTCGCCACGCAGCGTCTCGCGCTGCCAGACCGCCCAGTCGCCGTACTGCGCCGGGAGCTCGGGGAGAGGAGAGGGCCGGCCGGCCAGGAACGCCTCGTACAGGGTGGCCAGCTCGCGGACGAAGATGCCCTGGGACCACTCGTCCCAGAGGATGTGATGCATGGCGGTGACGAAGAGGTGGTCGTCCTCGCCCTGCCTCCCCAGGAGGTGGCGCACGGCGGGCCGGGCCGCCAGATCGAACGGCTCCTCGACGGCTTTCCAGACGGCGTCCATGGAAGCCGTCTCCAACCACCGGATCTCCGCCGGCTCGGGCGCGCCGATGCGCTGCACGGGCTCGCCGGTCTCCAGGGGGAACGTAGTGCGCAGGATCTCGTGGCGGCGGTGGATCTCGGTCAGGGCCGCGACGAGCACGTCGATGTCCAGCGGCCCGCGCAGGCGCATGGCCACAGGGTTGTTGTAGGCGGCGTTGCCCGGCGCCAGGCGGTCGATGAACCAGAGCCGCTGCTGGGCGAACGAGAGAGGCGCGCAGTCCGCCCGCGGCCGGCGCGGGAGAGTCGTTGCCACGATCTCTCCACCGGAGAGATGTGAAGCAAAAGCCGAGATCGTCGGCGCCTCGAACAAGAGAGCCAGAGGGAGCTCGACGCCGAAGCGCGCGGCGATCCGCGCCAGGAGCTGGGTGGCCATCAGCGAATGGCCGCCGAGGTCAAAGAAGCTGTCGTGGACGCCCACAGGCGAGATCCCCAGCAGCTCCTGCCAGATCCCTGCGAGCGCCTCCTCCACCTCCGTCGAGGGAGTCACGTAGGGCGTGGCGAGCCCGGGCCGGCCATGCACCGTCGTGGCGACCGCCACCTCGGCCGGGATTTCGGGAGCGACGGCGCGAGCCGGCTCGGCCGCCACGGGATCTTCAATCCAATAACGTTTCCGCTCGAACGGATACGTGGGCAAGGCCACGCGCCGCCGCCGCTCGTCGCCGCGGAAGCCGGTCCAATCGATGCGCACGCCCGCGGCCCAGAGCCGGCCGAGCGTCGCGAGCACGAACGCCTGGTCCGGCCGCCGCTCCCAGGCGGGCCGCAGGCTCGGCAGCGCGACCGTTCCGTCGCCGCCGGCCTGGAGGGCGAGGCTGCTGAGGCTCTGTCCCGGCCCGATCTCCAGAAGCACCCGCCCCGGCTCCCGCCCGATCTCGGATAGTCCAGCGGCGAAGCTCACGGGGGAGAGCATCTGGCGCACCCAGTACATTGGATCGGTCGCCTCCTCCGCGGTGATCCAGGTGCCGGTGACGTTCGAAACGTACGGGATCTCGGGCGCCCGCAGCTCGATCCCGGCGAACAGCCGCTCCAACTCGGCTGCCACCGGCTGCAGCCGCGGCGAATGGAAGGCATGCGCCGTGGCGAGTCGGCGCCCGGGCGTGCCCCGCTCCACCAGAACAGCCTCCAGCGATTCGATCGCCGCGATCGAGCCGGCGACCACGCAGAGGTCCGGGCTGTTGATCGCAGCAATTGTGAGCTCGACGCCGAGAAGCCAGGAGATCTCGCGCTCAGGCAAGGGCACGGCGAGCATGGCGCCAGCGGGAAGCGTCTCGATCGCCCGCGCCCGCAGCGCCACGATCCGTAGCGCGTCTTCGAGAGAGATCACGCCCGCGAGGCAGGCCGCCACGTACTCCCCCAGGCTGTAGCCGAGAAGCGCTCTGGGAACGATCCCCCACGACTCCCACAGCCGCGCCAGGGCGATCTCCAAGGAGAACAGCGCCGGCTGGGCTACCGCCGTCTGCTCCAGCGGGCCGGAAGCGGGCGTGCTCCTTCCGAGCATCGCCTTGAGGTCGACGCCTCCCATTTCGTCCTGGGAGCCGGAGGGCCAGAGGGCCTCCCGCAGGTCCACATCCAGCCAGGGTTGGAGGATCTCGGCGCAGCGGTCGATCGCCTCCTGGAACACAGGCTCGCTGTCGTACAGGCCGCGGGCCATACCCGGATACTGATCCCCGAGCCCTGGGAGGAGAAAGGCGACCTCGCGGCTCGTCCGCTCCTCGTGCGTCTCCAGCAGCCGCGCCGGGTCCCGTGCGGCCAGCGCGCGCCGCGCCTCCTCCGCGTCCCGGCAGACCAGAGCGCGGCGCCAGGCCAAGACCCGGCGGCCGGCCTGGAGCGTCCAGGCCACGTCGGGAAGCGCGCGCTCCGGATGCTGCTCCAAGTGCGCGGCGAGGCGGTCCGTCGCGGTCTCCAGAGCCGTGCGCGTCGCCGCGGAGAGGACGAGGAGCTGCCAGGGACGGGAGGGGCCGGAGGGTTCCAACGCTGGCGCCTCCTCCAGGATTACGTGGGCATTCGTCCCCCCCAGGCCGAACGAGCTGACTCCCGCCTGGCGCGGTGCGCCGTCGGTCTCCCAGGGCGCGAGGGAGGTATTCACGTAGAACGGGCTCTCTTGGAAGTCGATGTTCGGGTTGGGTATCTGAAACCCCAGACTCGGCGGGATCTCGCGGTGCTCCAGGGCGAGCACCGTCTTCATCAGGCCGGCCACCCCGGCCGCGGCATCGAGGTGCCCGAGGTTCGTCTTGACCGAGCCGACCGCACAGTACCCATTGCGGTCGGTCGATCCCCGAAACGCGCGGGTGAGAGCCGCGATCTCGATCGGATCGCCCAGCGCCGTGCCGCTTCCGTGGGCCTCCACGTACGTGATCGATGCGGGATCGACCCGCGCCAGAGCCAGTGCCTCGGCAATGGCCGCCGACTGCCCCTCGACGCTGGGAGCCGAGAACCCGACGCGCAGCGCGCCGTCGTTGTTCACCGCCGAGCCGCGGATCACCGCACGGATCGGATCGCCGTCCGCGAGAGCGTCCTCCAGCCGCTTGAGCACGACCACGCCCACGCCGTTCCCCGGTACCGCTCCCGCGGCCTCGGCATCGAATGCGCGGCAGTGGCCGTCCGGCGCGAGGATTCCGCCGGGCAGATGGAAATACCCCACCTGCGGGACCTTGAGCGACGCGCCCCCGGCGAGAGCCATGTCACACTCGCCGTTGAGCAGGCTCTGGCACGCCACGTGGACCGCCACGAGGGACGTCGAGCAGGCGGTCTGCACTCCCAGGCTGGGGCCGCGCAGGCCGAGCTCGTAGCTGATCCGCGTGCAGAGGAAATCCTTGTCGCTGCCGAGGAACCCCTGGGCTGCCGCCGGGGTGTTGAGCAGGTCCTGCCGCGAAAACAGATAGAAAAAATAGTAGCTGTTCGCGCTCACGCCGCCGTAGACGCCCACCGGCCGGTCGATCCGCAACGAGTCATATCCGGCGGCCTCCAGCGCTTCCCAGGCGCATTCGAGGAAGAGCCGCTGCTGCGGATCGAGGAGGGCCGCTTCGCGGGCGCTGTAGCCGAAGAACGGCGCGTCGAAGAGATCGATCTCTTCCACCACGCCGGCGGAGCGGACATAGCGCGGGTCGGTCAGAGTGGCCGGGAGGACGCCCGCGGCGAGGAGCTCCTCGTCAGTGAGCTGACGGATCGACTCGACACCCTGGCGGAGATTTTCCCAGAAGCTGTCGAGGTCGTGCGCGCCGGGGAGGCGGCCGGCCATGGAGAGAATGGCAATGGCACTTTCGAGATCACCGTGGTCTTGGCTCATGGTCGGTTCCTCTGGCTGGCGTCGCGAAGGCGCTTTTGACGTTCGAGGAGAGCACGCCGCGTCTCTGCCCGATCGCTCAGGTCGTGCGGAGACGCCGGCGGGGCGTGCCGGGCGGAAACGCTCTGCCGGGCCGCACCCAAAGAAGCCGGAAGCGTGGCCACGAGCCGCCCTGGATCGGCCAGGACGGCGGCGATCAGCTCCGCATAGTCGTCAGCGAGACGCGCGACCGTGTTGTCCTCGAAGAGGTCTGAATTGTACTGGAAGCTGGCCGCCACGCGGTCCCCCGCGTCACTCATCAGCAACGACAGATCGAACATGGCCGCGCGGCTGCCGAGCAGGTACGGAGAAAGCTCGAGACTCCCCGTCCGCAGCGTGGCGCCGCCTTGGCCGGTGAGCAGACGAATAACCCGCTCCTCCTCGCCCTGATAAACGACAAACAGGACCTGGAAGAACGGAGGAACGCTCGGGTCTCGCTGCGGGCGCAGGCGCTCGACGAGCAGAGGAAACGGGTAATCCTGCCAGGCTCGCGCCTCTTCGGCTCTGTCACGGATGCGGGCGAGCGCGGCCCGGAATGTGGGAGCCCCGGCAAAGTCGCCGCGAACCACCACGGAGTTGACGAAATAGCCGATGACCTCGCGGAATTCCGGCGCCGGCCGGCCCGGCACCGGGCAGCCGACGAGAACGTCATCCTGTCCGCTGTAGCGGTGCAGGAGCGCCTGGAACGCGGCCAGGAGCAGCGTGCCGAGGTCCATCCCTTCGGTGGCGGCGAGTGCCTTGGCACCGCGGGTGAGGTCTTCCGGCAGGAGGACGTCGAGCGATCTGCCGCTGAAGGTCTGCGCCCGCGGGCGCGGGCGATCCGTGGGCAGATCGAGCACGGGCGGAGCGTCGGCAAGCCGGCTCCGCCAGAGCTTTTCAAGCTCCAGGCCGCGTGGCCCGGGAAGCATTCCGGCCTGCCAGCGGGCGAACTCTTCATAGGTGGAGGTCAGCGGCGGCAGCGCCGCGGAGCGTCCTGCACGCGCCGCGTCGTAGAAAGTCCCGAGCTCGTCGAGCAGGATGGCGAGCGACGAGAAATCGATCGAAATGTGATGGAGCGATGGAAGCGTGATCGTCTCTCCATCCGTGCGATGAAACAGGCGGAGGCGCACGACCGGCCCCTCTTCGAGCCGGAACGGCCGGTGAGCCTCCTCGCCGATCCGCCGGTCGAGCTCCTCCGCGCTCCACGCGGAGGCGTCGACCTCGGCGAAGTCGACGGGGAAATACGAATGAATACGGCCGACCGGATTTCCACCCGGGGCAGGATACGTGGTGCGCAGCACCGGGTGGCGATCGGCCAGAGCCTGCCAGGCGGCGCGGAACGCATCGATATCGAGATGGCGCGCGCGAGCCGGCAGGCTCACGTTGTACGCCGTTGCGTGAGGAGCGAGCTTCTGGACGAACCAGAGAGCCCGCTGGCCGAATGAAAGAGGAATGTCCCAGATGTCAGTCATCAGATATCTCCCGCACAGTCCGGGAGCCTACCTCCTCTTCAACGGAGGTGCCTGAGAAGGTCCCTCGGGGGACGCGAGGCGAGAAAAACAGTATTTCGAAGAGAGACGGAGGAAGCGGCGGCTGGGGGGCCGCCGCTCGTCAGGAGAGTCCGAGATCGCGCAGGGAATTCGCGACGAGAACCTGTTCGGCGATCTGGCGCAGGGAGCGGAGAGAGCGCAGGCGCCGAATCCGACGCTTCGTCCTCTCGGGCAGAGGACCAAAGCGCTGCTCAAGTTGGTAGAGAACAATCGCCCGGAGTTGCTCCAGAGCTTCAGATCGCCCCTCGACGAGCCCCTGCTTCCGGTACTTGGCTTCCATCTTTTCCGCCCAGGTCAACTGCATCGCAACGGCCCTCCCGTTCTCGGCGCGCTCTGCCAGGCGCGCATAGTCGACGGCGTCCCGTCCGGACAATTGTATATAGGATTCGACGCAATTGACCAGCAGAAATCTCTGCAACTCCGAAAGATCGGCCGCGGCGATCCGGCGGAAGCAGGCCATCTTGTGCTCGGCCGGGCTCCAGCGACCGCGGCGCATCAAGGCCGCGAGAGCCCAGGCGAGCGGCTCGGGGCGCTCCAGGTACTCCGCCGCCAGGCAGCCCGAGAGGCTGAACGAGCGACAGCGGAAGCGGGCGGTCGGGGTCGTCCAATCCCTCCGCCAGCAGCATCCGGCTTACCCCCGGCGCTCCGCCCTTCAGGTTGAGGAGGATCGGCACCACGAGGAGACCGTGCCGCAAGCGGAGCTGCATGTAGTAGAGCCACATCCGGAGGTCCATTCCGGCACGGGCCCTCTGTTCAATCTCCACGTGGACGAGCACCGGCGAATCTCCGCCGGTGCGTTCCGGGATCCGGGCCAGGAGGTCCAGCTCCCGCCGCCGGCCCGCGGGCCAGTCGGTGACGCTCTGGGTGTCGAGGAACGAGACCTGCTCCAGGTGCAACCGGCCTGCGGCATCGGGAGCCGCCAGGCCGAGGAAGTCCTGGAAAAACGTGCGGACGAGGTCCTTCGCCAACTGGTCGTGGCCAGACACGCGACTGTCTCCTGTGTGGGAAACCGGCGTCCGGACGGACACCGGCGAGTTTCACAGGTATATCAGTCGGAAAATGAGGGTCAAATCTTTCACTCGGGGTCGAAAAAGGTCCTTTTTTCTTTCACCGGCCCCGAGCCTGCCGGCGCAGCTCCCGCTGGCGGCGGGCGCGGTCGGTGCGGTCCTCGGCCCGCTCGCGGGTCTCCTCCAGAGAGATCTGGTCGACCTTCTCCTTCGATAGGTACCCGGACAGGGCGGAGATGGTGGGGTAGCGGAAGAGGTCCACGATGGCCAGGCCCGGGAACTGGGGGATCAGGCGGCGGTGGACCTGGACGACCAGCAGCGAATGCCCGCCGAGGTCGAAGAAGCTGTCCTCCACCCCGACGGTCTCGAGGCCCAGGACCTCGCGCCAGACCGTGGCGACCGCCTCTTCGGCCGCGGTGCGCGGGAGGACGACCGCCGCCGTGCTCTGCGCGTCCGCGGGCGGCGGCAGGGCCTTGCGGTCGAGCTTGCCGTTGGCGGTGACGGGGAACGCGTCGAGCACCACGAAGGCGGCCGGCACCAAAGGCTCCGGAAGCCTGTCACGCAGGAACATCCGGAGATTCTCCAGGCTCAGCTCGCTCTCCGCCACCAGGTAGGCCACGAGCCGGCGGTCGCCGGGCCGGTCCTCGCGTGCCAGGACCGCGGCCTCGCGCACCGCCGGGAACGTGTCGAGCACCGCCTCGATCTCCCCCGGCTCGATACGCATCCCGCGGATCTTGACCTGATGGTCGAGACGCCCGAGATACTCGAGATGCCCATCAATACGCCAGCGCGCCAGGTCGCCGGTGCGGTACAGGCGCTCTCCGGGACGGAGGGCCTGCGGGTCCGGGACGAAGCGGTCGGCCGTGAGCCTGGGTTGGCTTAGGTAGCCGCGCGCCAGGCCGATTCCACCGATGCACAGCTCGCCAGGCGCTCCCACCGGCACCGGGCGCGCGAGCCGGTCGAGGATGCGGATCTCCAGATTGGCGATCGGCCGACCGATGGGGACCACAGGCTCGGGCGATCCGGGTGCGCAGATCCAAGCCGTGACGTCCACCGCCGCCTCCGTGGGACCATAGAGGTTGTGCAGCCGCGCCGCGGGCAGGTGCTCGAAGAAGCGGCGCGCCAAATCCGCGGGGAGCGCCTCGCCGCTCGCCATCACCTGCCGCACGCCGCCCGCCCGCTCGATACCCGGCTCCCCCAGGAAGACCTGGAGCATGGACGGCACGAAGTGCAGGACGGTGATTCCCTCCTCAATCAGAGTACGCAGCAGATAGGAAGGATCGCGGTGCCCCTCGGGCCGCGCCACCACGAGGCGCGCGCCGACGACGAGCGGCCAGAAAAACTCCCAGACCGAGACGTCGAAGGTATAGGGCGTCTTCTGGAGCACGCGGTCCCTCTCGCCGAGGCGATAGGCGGCCTGCATCCAGAGGATGCGGTTGGAGATCGCCGCGTGCGTGTTCATCGCACCCTTGGGAGCGCCCGTCGAGCCCGAGGTGAAGATCACGTAGGCCAGGTGGTCCCCGGTGATCTCCAGAGGCGGCCGGACGGCGCTTTCGGCCGCCAGCGCCTCGGCCTCCGCGTCCAGGCAGACGACGGCGGCCCGGTCCGCGAAGCGATCGCGGTCCAGTGCGAGCGTCAGCACGACCGGCGCGCCGCTGTCGGCCAGCATCTGGGACAGCCGATCGTCCGGATGCGAGCGGTCGAGCGGCAGGTAGGCGCCGCCCGCCTTGTGCACTGCGTAGAGCGAGACGATCAGCTCCAGGGAGCGTTCGAGCGCCACGGCCACCACCACGTCCGGCCCCACGCCGAGCCGGCGCAGACGCCAGGCCAGGCGGCTCGACCGCGCGTCGAGCTCCCGGTAGGTCAGGCTCTCCCCCTCGAAACGCACGGCGATCCGATCCGGGGTCCGGTCGGCCTGCGCCGCGAACAGCGCCGGCAGGGTCGTCTCGGCCGGCCAGGCCACGGCCGTGGCATTCCACTCCTGGAGCTGCTGGGACTCGGCCCGGGAGAGGATCGGCAGATCGCCGGCCCGCCGCCCGGGATCGGCCCCGGCTTCCGCAAGGAGGGCCGCGTAGTGGCCCAGCAGCCGGTCCATGGTCGCGGCGTCGAAGAGGTCGCGGTTGAAATCGAGAGATCCGGTGAGGCCGCCATCGGCCTCCTCCAGGGTGAGCTGGATCTCGAACTTGGCCGTGCCGGTCTCCACGGCCTCCGAGGCGACGGCGAGGCCGGGAAGGGCCAGCGGAGCCCGCGGCGCGTTCTGCAGGACGAGCAGGACCTGGAAGAAGGGGGATCGCGCCAGGTTGCGCTCGGGCCGCAGCTCTTCCACGAGCTTCTCGAACGGCAGCTCCTGATGTGCCTGCGCCGCAAGGAAGCGCTCGCGGGTGCGGTCCACCAGAGTCCGCAGCTCCGGGTCATTCGACAGATCCCCGCGCAGCACGAGGGTGTTGACGAAAAACCCGATCAGCCCCTCCAGCTCTATGCGGGTGCGCCCCGCGATCGGAGTGCCCACTGCCAGATCTTCCTGCCCGGACCAGCGGGCCAGGAGCGCCTGGAAGACGGCGAGGAGGACCATGAACAGGGTCGCGCCCTCGGCACGGGCGAGCCCGCGCAGCCGACTGGTCGTGGCAGCGTCGAGGGCGAAGGGCCTGACCGCGCCATGGGATGTCTGGACGGGCGGGCGCGGCCGGTCGGTCGGCAGATCGAGTCCCGGCGGCAGGCCATCCAGCTCGCTCCGCCAGAACGCCAGGCTGCGCTCCAAAGTCTCGCCGCTCAGCCGGGTGCGCTGCCAGACCGCGAAGTCGCGGTAGCGCACCGGCAGCGCCGGGAGCGGCAGCCCGGCATGGAGCGCTGTCAGCTCCCGGATGAACACGCCGAGAGACCAGCCGTCGCTGACGATGTGGTGCATGGTCACGATCAACTGATGCTCGCGGTCCGCCAGGCGCAGGAGCAGCGCCCGAACGACCGGTCCGTTCTGGAGATCGAAGGGCCGCGCCCCTTCCTCCGCCGCGAGCCGGCGCGCCTCGGCATCAACCCGCGTCCCCAACGGTCGCAGATCAGCGCAGGGGAGACAAAAGACCGCGGAGTCCTCCACCACCTGGGCCGGTTCGCCTCCGGCGAGCGGGAAACGGGTGCGCAGGCTCTCGTGGCGCCGCACCAGCCCGGCCAGCGCGCGCTCCAGGGCCGCGACATCCAGGCTCCCCCGGAGCCGCACGGCCGCGGGCAGGTTGTAGGCCGGAGAGGCCGCATCGAGCTGGGCCAGGAACCAGAGGCGTTGCTGGGCGAAGGACAGCGGGGCCGGTCCCTCACCCGCGGCACCCGCCAGAGATGCCGCGCTCCCCTCCTCTGCCGCGATACCGATCCTCTCCGCGAGACCGGCCAGGATCGGCTCCTCGAACAGCGTCCGCAGGGGGATCTCGACGCCGAAGGCGCGGCGGACGCGGGAGACGACCTGCGCGGCGAGCAGGGAGTGGCCGCCACGGTCAAAAAAGCTGTCCCACCTCCCGATCCCCTCCCGCCCCAGAAGCTCGGTCCAGATCCCGGCGAGCCCCTCCTCGATCGGCCCCCGCGGTGACTCGAACATGGCCGGCTCGGCGACACCCCGATCGCTCCGATGGGAAGCGGTCATCTGGATCCCTTCGATCCCCGCGAGCAGGAGGATGTTGGAGATCCGCTCGCCAGGCGTGGCGGCGAGGCCCCGCAACAAGGCGGCGAGCTCGGTGAGCAGGCGGTCGATGGTGACGGCCTCGAAGAGGTCGGCGTCGTACTCCAGCGAGCCGGAGAGCCCGCCATCCCGCTCGGTCAGGTCGAGCAGAAGATCGAACTTGGCGGTGCCGGTCTCCACCGGCAGCAGCTCGGCCGCCACCTCCGGCAGGTCAGGCGGCTCCGGGGCTCCATTCTGGAAGGCGATCATCGCTTCGAAGAGCGGGGTCCGCCCGAGCTGGCGGGCCGGGGCCAGCTCCTCCACCAGTTTTTCGAACGGCACGTGCTGGTGCTCATACGCCGCGAGGACCTTCGCCCGTGTCCGCCGCAGCAGCTCGTGTCCGTCCGGGTTTCCGTACAGCTTGGACCGCAGCACCAGGGTGTTCGCGAAGAATCCGATCAGCCCCTCGACCTCGGTCTGGGTCCGGCCGGCGACCGGGGAGCCCACGGCGAGGTCATCCTGCCCGGCCCTGCGGCCAAGGAGGGCCTGGAAGCCGGCGAGCACGATGATGAAGAGGGTGGCGCTTTCGCGGCGGGAGAGCGTGGCCAGCTCCCGCGTCAGCTCCGGCCCGAAGCGGACCGGGCGCCTGGCGCCGCTCCGCCGCTCGACGCTTCGCCGCGGGTGATCCGTGGGCAGATCCAGCCGCTCGGGGAGACCCCGCAACGCCTCGCGCCACCATCCGAGCTGGGTCTCCAGAACGTCGCCCACCAGCCAGCCGCGCTGCCAGCGTGCCCAGTCGGCATACTGGACGGGCAGCTCTGGCATCGGGAGCCCCCGATAGAGCGCGGACAGCTCGCGCACCAGCACACTCATGGACCAGCCGTCGCTCACGATGTGATGGAGGTTGGCCACAAGCAGGTGGTCGCCCGGCGCGATCCGCAGAAGGTGCGCCCGGAAGATGGGCCCACGCTCCAGGTCGAAGGGATGGACCGCCTCCTCCGCCATCCGCCGCAAGGCCACGGCTTCGGCCTCCTCTCCCCATGCGGAGAGGTCTTCCGAGGGCAAAGTGAACGGCGTCTCCGTCTCGATTCTCTGGAACGGCCCGTGCTTGCCTTCGTGGAACGTCGAGCGCAGCGCCTCATGGCGGTGGACGATGCGCCGGAGGGCCTGCTCCAGCACGGCGACATCCAGCGCACCTCGGAGCCGGACCGCCACCGGCAGGTTGTAGGTCGCCCCACCCGGCTCCAGACGGTCCAGGAACCACAGCCTCTGCTGGGCGAACGAGAGCGGGGCCTCGCCTGCGCCCCCAGCCATGGGCACCGTGCGTTCGAGCGGCGGCAGCACCGGCCGGCCGCGCGCCGCGTCGACCGCCGCGGCCACGCCTTCGACTGTGGGTGAGTCAAAAACCGCAACCAGCGGGATCTCGGCCCCGAGCGCGCTCCGTACCCGCGAGGCAACCCGCGTGGCGAGCAGCGAATGCCCGCCGAGATCGAAAAAGCTCTCTCGCCGGCCCACCCGCTCGCGCCCGAGAACCTCGGCGAAGATCGCGGCGATGGTCTCTTCCACGGGCCCGCGCGGCGCTTCGGCCGCCGTCCCGGAGCCTTCCTCGGGAACCGCCGCTCCAAGCGTTGCGAGGGCACGGCGGTCCACCTTCCCGTGGGAGGTGAGCGGCAGCTCGGACAGGAGGTGCCAGGAGCCAGGGACCATGTAGTCGGGCAGGCGCGCCCGGAGCGCTTCCTGGAGGTCCCCCACGGCGACGCTCTCCTCTCTCTCCGGGACGACGAACGCGACCAGCCGCCCGTCCAGGGCGATGACCGCCGCGGCCCGTGCTCCGGGCTGGCTGACGATGGCGGCTTCCACCTCCCCCGGCTCGATCCGGAAGCCCCGCACCTTCACCTGCTCGTCCACCCGGCCGAGGAACTCCAGGACGCCGTCCGGCCGCCAGCGCGCCAGGTCGCCGCTGCGGTACATCCGGCGTCCTGCGACGATCGGGAACTTCTCCTCGTTCAGCTCGGGACGGTTCAGGTAGCCGCGCGCCACCCCGGCGCCGCCGATCCGGATCTCTCCGGGCACACCGGCCGGCACAGGCCGCCCCGCGGCATCCGCGACCACGATGTCGACGTGATCAAGGGGGCGGCCGATCGGAGAACCCACCTCGCCGGGCCGCGCCTGGTGGCTCGTGGCCAGGATGGTCGCCTCGGTCGGACCGTAGAGCACGTGAATGTCCGCGTTCGGAAAGACCGGCCGGAGGTCGTCCAGGAGGTCGGCGGGCACACGATCGCCGCCCACGAAGAGCGAGCGCATGCCGGGCCACGGGCCGGACGCGCGGGCGGCGTCGCAGATCTGGCGCAGGAGCGCGGGGACCGCATGGAGCCGGGTCATCTCGCCGAGCTGCTCGACCAGCCGGTCCACGTCGAGCGAAGGGCGCAACCCGACCAGGACGGACGTGCCGCCGGCCAGCAGCGGCGCCAGCAGCTCGAAGAAGAAGATGTCGAACGAGAACGGCGCCACGCAGGGCATCCGGTCGTCCGCCTGGAACCCGAAGGCGCTCTGGACCGACCCGAGCAGCGCCGCGAGCTGGCCGTGCTCGACGACCACTCCCTTGGGAGCTCCGGTGGTCCCCGAGGTATAGATGACGTAGGCCGGATCGCGCGGTCCAGATGCGGGCTCAACGCCGCGCTCGTCCCCGCCCTCCTCGGCCACGCGCGTCACGACGATCGGCTCGTCCCCGAGAGCGTCTCCGATCAGGAACGCCCGCCGCGCCTCGGGCAGCGCGGGATCGAGAGGCAGGGAAGCGCCGCCCGCTTTCCAGATGCCCAGGAGACCGATGACCATCTCCGCCGAGCGCTCGATCGAAAGTCCCACGATCCGCCCCGGCCCCACCCCGCGCACCCGCAGGCGCCCCGCGAGCCGGTTCGCCGCCCGATCGAGCTCTCCGAAGGTGAGCGTCCGCTCGCCGTCGACCAGGGCCGGCGCTTCGGGAGTCTGGGAAGCCCGGCCCTCGAAGAGGCGCACCGCGGTCGGCGCGTCCGGATCGGCGGCGATCCGCGCCCTCCCCCACGCCGCAAGCTCCTGCCGCTCCGCCTCGGTCAGCAGGGGAAGCTCGGCCAGCGGAACGAGAGGATCAGCCGCGGCGGCGGCGAGGAGCACGCCGAAGCGGTCCCACAGGCGCGCGACGGTGGCATCGTCGAAAACGTCCTTCCTTAGCTCGACCGTGGTGAGGAGCCCCTCCGCGGCCTCGTGGAAGGCGAGGGCCAGGTCCGAGCGCGCCGTGCCCGTGTCCACCGGCTCGATCTCGATGGCGAGCCCTGGCAGCACCGGCGGCGCCAGCGGCTCGTTCTGGAGGACGACGAGCGCCCGCGGGAACGGCCGCCGCGCCGCGTCACGGTGGGGATGGATCTCCTCCACCAGCCGCTCGAAGGGGAGGTCCTGCTCCAGGAAGGCCGCCAGCGCGACGGAGCGCGCCTCGTCGAGAAGGCGCCCGAACGTCCAGGAGCCGTCGAGATCGACGCGCAGCGCGAGGGTGTTCACGAAGCAGCCGACGACCCGCTCCAGCTCGACCCGGCTGCGGCCGGCCACGACCGTCCCCACGACCAGGTCGGTCTGCCCGGTGTGCCGGTGCAGGAGAGCATCGAATCCCGCGAGCAGAGCCATGAAGAGGGTCGTGCCCTGCCCACGGGCCGCGGCGGCGAGACCCGCCGCGAGATCGGAGGGCAGGAGACGGACGAGCGTCGCTCCGAGCGCGCCGCGGCGGGAGGGATCGGGCCGGTCCGCCGGCAGCTCCAGCGCGGGCGCGCCGGCCAGTCGCTCATGCCACGCGGCGAACAGGGGCTCCGGGATCGGCTCGCGCCGCTGCCACGCCGCAAAGTCTGCGTACTGAAGCGGCGGCTCCGGAGCCGGCTCGCCGCCCGCCAGGAAGGACGCCATGTCCGCGAGCAGGAGGCCGAGCGACCAGCCGTCGCACGCAATGTGATGGAGGGTGAGGATCAGCCGGTGCTCCTCGGGGCTTCGGCGCATCAGGAGAGCACGGACGAGCGGGCCATGCTCCAGGTCGAACGGCCGCCGCGCTTCCGCCCGCTCGAGCCGCCGCTCTTCAACCGCCGCGGCACCCGGCGTCAATGCCTCCAGGTCGGCGCACGGGAGAAGGAAGGACACCGGCGGTGGTCCGATCCGTTGCACCGGTCCGTCTTCCCCCGCCGCGAAGGTCGTCCGAAGCGCCTCATGCCGCCGGACCATCTCCCGCAGCGCGCCTGCCAGGGTCGCGGGATCGAGAGGCCCCTGGAACCGGAGCGACAGCGGCACGTTGTACGTGGCCTGGCCGGGCTCCAACCGATCGAGAAACCAGAACCGCTGCTGCGCGAACGACAGAGGCAGCGGGAGGTCCCGCGGCGCGCGAGGGATCGGTACCGAGAACGCATCGTGCCGGGCCGTCTCGATCCGCCGCGCCAGCCCGGTGAGAGTTGGCTCCTCAAAGAAGGCGCCAAGGGGGATCTCGGCGCCCCAGGCCTCCCGCACCCGCGCCAAGGCCCGCGTCGCGAGCAGCGAATGGCCGCCAAGGTCGAAGAATCGGTCCTGCCGCCCGATCTCCGTCCGTCCCAGAAGGTCGGCCCAGATCGCCGCCAGGGTCTCTTCGACGATCCCCACCGGTGCCGCGGACCCGCTCGCGCCGGTCTGCGCCGGTGCAGGGAGGGCCTTGCGGTCCACCTTGCCGTTGGGCGTCCGGGGCAGCGCGTCCAGAACGACGAAGAAGGACGGCACGAACGGTGCCGGCAGACGCTCCCGCAGCGCCTCCCGCAACGCCTCCTCGGGACCCGCCGGGATCTCGCCCGCCAGCGCGACGTACGCCGCCAGGGTCCCGTCGCGAGCCACCACGACCGCCTCGCGCACCCAGGGGACGGCGAGCAGGGCCGCTTCGACCTCGCCCAACTCGATCCGGAAGCCACGGATCTTGACCTGATGATCGATCCGTCCTAGATAGTCGAGAGCCCCGTCCGAGCGCCGCCGCACGAGGTCGCCGGTACGGTACAACCGCGCGCCGGGACGGCCACTGAACGGATCGGGGATGAGCTTCTCCGCGGTCAGCTCCGGGCGGCCCAGGTACCCGCGCGCCAGCCCTCCCCCACCCAGACACAGCTCGCCAGGGATGCCCAGCGGCAGAGGCCGCAACGTCCGGTCCAGCACATAGGCCTGCGATCCCGCCACGGGCCAACCGATCGCCGGCTCCGCCGGATCGCCAATCTCGACCACCGAGCCCGTCGAGTAGGTCGTGTCTTCGGAAGGACCGTAGAGATCCCAGAGCTTGACGCCCGTGGCGAGAATCCGCTCCGCCAGAGCCCGCCGCAACGGCTCTCCTGCCAAGTTCACTGTCCGCACCGAAGCCGGCAATCCTCCAAGCTCCAGCAGGCCCGCCAGGGCTGACGGAACCGTATTGATCAGCGTCACCTCGTCCCGCGCCGGTAGCGATGGCAGGGCCAGAGCGTTCTCGGCGAGGATCACCGTCCCGCCGAAGCTCAGGGGGACAAAAATCTCGAAGATCGAAAGATCGAAGCTGACCGACGTCGCCGCCAGCACGCCCCGCAGCTCGGCGGGCGAGAACGCCTGGCCGGCCCACGCGACCAGGCGGACGGCTGCGGCGTGCTCGATGGCCACGCCTTTGGGGCGGCCGGTGGAGCCGGAGGTGTAGATGAGATAGGCCAGGGAGCCCTCACCCCCGGCCCCTCTCCCGCAAGCGGGAGAGGGGTGAACTGCAAAGACCTTGATCTCGAATGCTTTTCTCCCCTCTCCCGCTTGCGGGAGAGGGGCCGGGGGTGAGGGCTCAATCAGCACCGCCGCCCCCGCATCCGCCACCATGAACGCCGTCCGCTCCTCCGGGTATGACGGATCGAGCGGCACGTAGGCCCCGCCGGCCTTGAGCACTCCCAGGAGGGACACGATCAGATCGGCTGTCCGGGGCAGGCGCACGCCCACCACCGTCTCCGGTCCGATGCCCATTTGCCGGAGGCGGGCGGCGAGCTCCGAGGCTCTCGCGTTGAGCTCCTGGTACGTCAGACTCCGGTCCTGGTCGATCAGAGCCACGGCGTGCGGGTTGGCCTCCGCCTGGTGCTCGAATCCTTCCTGCAGCGTGCTCCAGGGAAGATCGGCAGCGCTGCTGTCATTCAGCTCCACGAGCACCTGGTGCCGCTCCCCCGGGCTCAGCAGCGGGAGCGCGGAGACGGGAGTGTCGGGAGCCTCGACCGCTCCGGCGAGCAGATGTGCGAAATGCTCCAGCCAGCGCGCGGCGGTCGGGGCGTCGAAGCGGGCCGCATCGTAGATCAGCTCCAAGCCCAGTTTTCCACGGCGCTCGCCGGCCGCCAGGGTCACGTCGAACTGCGCGGCCCGCGGCGCGAGCGGCAGCGACTCGAGCTCGAAGCCGGGGGCCAGAGGCAGCCGTTGCCCTCCGCCGTCCTCCCCGAGGACCAAACTGACCAGGGCGTCCGGCCCCTGGTGCAGCACGAACATCGCCCGGAACAGCTCCTCGCCCGGGCGCAGCCGCTCAGTCAGGAGAGAGAGGGGAAAGTGCTGGTGATCGAGCGCGTCGGCCACGCTCTGCCGCGTCCGGTCAACCAACTTGCGGAAGGACGGATCACCCGCGAGGTCGGCTCTCTGTACCAGGGGACTCGTAAAGTAGCCGAACGTCCGCGCGAAGCCCTTGGGCCTCCCGGCGGCCGGTGAGCCGACTGCGAAATCCTCCTGTCCGGTGTACCTGTGCAGCAGGGCCTGGAACGCCGCGAGCAGCGTCACGTAGAGCGTAGCTCGGCGCGAACGGGCGAGGGCCTTCAGCGGGACGAGCGTCTCCGGCCCGATCTCGCGCCGGCGCGCTCCGCCGCGGTCCGGAACATTCTCTACCCGCTCCGGCCGCACCCGGTCCGCCGGCAGATCCAGCTCCGGCAGGCTGGCCAGCCGCTCCCGCCACCAGGTCCAGAGGCGCTCTCCTTCCGCTCCGGCGAGCAGATCGGCCTGCCAGGTCACAAAGTCCGCGTACTCCTTCGCTCCCTCCTCCCCTGTCGAAAAGAGGCCCAGCGCGCCGAAGTCCGCCACGATGTGGTGCATGGCGACCACCAGCACCCGCTCCGCTCCCTGGCGGAAGAGAGCCAGGCGAAACACCGGCCCCCGCTCCAGATCGAACGGCTGCCAGGCCGCCTCCTCCACCCCGGCCCGCAGCTCGGCGTCGGACCAGGTCTCCGCGTCGATCTCCTCGAAGGCCAGCTCCGCCCGCTCGTGGACAACCTGGACCGGCTCCTCCCCCTCGGCCCGAAAGGTCGACCGCAGCACCGCATGGCGGTCGACCATGGCCTGGAAGAACGCGCGGATCTCCGCCGCGGGGAGATCCCCGTGCACCCGCGCGGCGGTGGACAGGTTATACGCCGGGCTCCCCGGCCGCAGCCGATCGAGGAACCAGAGCCCGCGCTGGGCGCGGGAGAGCGGTTCGGTGCTCACGGACAGCTGGCGAGGGCGTTCGTGTCGTTGATGGCGACGGCGGCCGTCCCCAGAGGGTTGTAGTAGACCGCGGTCGCGCCGGTGAGCGTATCGGTCACCGTCAAGGTGTACTCGACCGAGGTCGTAGCCGCCGCGAAGACCCAGTGGTGGCCGTTCACCGCGCAGCCGTCAAGCACCTTCACCAGGAGCTCCCAGTTGTTCGGATCGAAGAACCAGAAGAGCCCGGAATCCGCCGTGGTGCACGAAGCGACCGAGCCCACGCCTGTCCGCCCGGTGAAATCCTTCCAGGTCACGTCCACGCGGAACCGCCCATCCGCCAGACAGAGGTGGTCCGGCCCCTGGATGCAGGCCGCGACGGAACCCGGATAGCTCTTGCTCGCGAGAAACTGAAACCCCTTGATCGTCGTGGGCTCGTACATCTCCTGGTGCAGCGCGCCAGTGCGGAGCTCCTCTTCCCAGGGGACCCCGAGGCGTTGCCACTGCGCCTTGAGAGACTCGTACGAGCCGCCGAAGTAGTTCGGATCGTCCGTGCCGTAATACATGCGGATCGGTGCCTTGTAGTCCGGATCGGCGATCGAGCCCACCGCGTAGTAGCGGGCGCCCATGGAGAACACCGCGCTGAAGTGCAGGCGCGTCCCATAGGCCAGCAGATACGCGTACGCCCCGCCGGCCGAATGTCCGGCCACCGAGATGCGCTGGTCGTCGAACGTCACGTCCTTGCGGCCGATCAGCAGGCTCTCCGTGACCGTCTTCTCATCCACGGGATCTCCCCAGCCCAGCCCGTTCTTGGACCGCGGCATGACCAGGATGACCCCGGCAATCTTCGCCGGTCCCACCACGAACTTCAGGTAGTTCTCAGGCTTGCCACCCGAGCCGTGGAAGAACACCACCACGGGAGCCGGCCGGTCGCGCGGCAGGTTGTCCGGCACGTACCGCCAGAAGTAGGACCCGGTGGCCGGCACGTCGAAATACTCCAGGCCGGCGTTGGGATTGTCCTGCGCCCGGGCCAGCGAGGCGCCGAGGGCCAGAAGGAGCCCGATCAACAACATCCGTTTCATGAAAAACCTCTTCTTGTGCTGCTCACAACAGTCCTAGGGCTCCATTCCTTCCAGAACGTGCACATCCAGGCGCTCCACTCATCCTACCAGGCCTCCCTCGTATACTTTGCCGCATGCGCCCCAATATCCTGTCCTCCCTGGCCATCGCCCTGATCCTCGCCGCCCCGGCGCTGCCTGCCCGCGCCGCAGGGACGGTCGTCCTCCGTTGCGGTCAGCTGCTCGATCCCGTCAGCGGCTCGATGACCAAGAACGCCGTCATCCTGGTGAATGGAGACCGCGTCGAACGGGTCGGCCCCGGCATTGCGATTCCCGCGGGCGCCAAGGTCGTCGACCTGTCGCGGTCCACCTGCCTGCCAGGGCTCATCGACAGCCACACGCACGTCCTGTTGCAGCCCGAGGACGAGCGCGGCGCGCCTCCGGTAATCACCAAGTCCCAGGCGTTCCGGACGATCCAGGGCGTGGCGGCGGCGAAGAAGGACCTGGAGGCGGGATTCACCACGCTGCGCGACCTGGACAGCGAAGGGGCAGGGTTCGCGGACGTGGACCTGCGCAATGCCATCGAGCGAGGGATCGTGCCGGGTCCCAGGCTGCTGGTCTCGACGTATGCCCTCACCATCACCGGCGGCCACATGAACAACAGCGGGCTCAACCCCGACCTCGAGGTCCCCGATCCGGCGACCCTGACCGATTCGCGGGACGCAATGATCGCCGAGGTGCGCCGGGAGGTGAAATACGGCGCCGACTGGATCAAGGTCTACGCGACCGGCACCATGCGGCACATCAACCCGGTCACCCTGGAGCCGCTCAGCCAGTTCTCCGAGGAGGACCTGCGAGCGGTGGTCGACGAGGCGCGGCACTGGGGCAAGGACGTGGCCGCGCATGCCTACGGCGGCGAGGGAGCGAAGAACGCCATCCGCGCCGGCGTCCGCTCGATCGAGCACGGCATGCTCTTGGACGACGAGGCGCTCGACCTCATGGTCCAGCGCGGCACCTGGTGGTGCCCCACCCTCTCGGTCTATCTCCCGGACTCGAAAGAAGAGGATACCGAGCTGCGCCGCCGCATCGTGGCCCACCACAAGGAGGTCTTTCAGAAAGCGATGCAGAAGGGGGTGAAGATCGCTTTCGGCACGGACGTGGGGGCCTTCGAGCACGGCACCGCGGTCCGTGAGCTGCGGCGGATGGTCGACTACGGCATGTCCCCCCTCGACGCGATCCGCTCCGCCACCATCCGCGGCGCCGAGCTGCTCCGGATGGAGAAGCTCATCGGAACCGTCGAGCCCGGCAAGTACGCGGATGTGATCGCGGTCGAGGGAGATCCACTGAAGGATGTCAGAGCCTTCGAGCGGGTCGTGTTCGTGATGAAAGCTGGCGAGGTGTTCAAGGCCCCGTAGCTCGATGTCCGGCCGAGCGCTTCCAGGAGGAAAGCCTTGACCTCGGCCGTCAGAAGCGCCTCGAAGTGGCCTCCCCGCACACGCCGGGGAGGCAGAGCCAAAGCGGCCTGCTCCTGAGGGGACAGCCAGTCCTGGCTCGCCAGAGTCGCATGCTCGTCTCCGCTCGCCATGGCCAAAGCATGGAGCACGGGACGGCGGCGCAGGTCCCGGTCTCCGGTGAACAACGTCCGCCAACCATCTCCCTCTCGGAGCAGGACGGCCCGGTCCGGCGTCGGCTGGTCCGCGCTCCCGACGACGTACGTGCGGGTCTCTCCGAAGTGAGGGGCATCCGCCCGCAGAAGCTCCTGGAAGCGTCGCGCTTCGGAAAGCATGCGGCGGAGGTAGGCGTCCCGGTCCGCCACATCGCCGAGGAACCGCGGGAATCCGTCCTTGCGCAGGCGCCGGGCTACCGCGTTCCCGTAGACAGACCAGCCATAGCGGCGCCAGCTCTCGGGATCGAAGAGATCTATGTCGAGCGGTTGTCCCGCCGCGTCCAGAAAGAGGTCGCGCCGGTAGATGGGCAGCTCCTGGAAGAGGGACGGAAAGGTGAACGTCACCTCGGGACGCATCCAGCGGCCCACCAGCGGGACGTACTTCCGGCCCCGGTCGATCTCCCGCAGAATCCGTAGGCTCCCGCCGTTGGAAGACCCGACGAGGATGAGCCGGCGCACCGCCAACGTCGGAGGCAAACCGCCCCGGCCGGCCTCAGCCTCGGCCAGCGGCACGGCGCCATACTTCGCCAGATACCGGCACAGGTGAGCACCGCTCGACTGGCAGATCAGATCGACCTCCAGCCGCTCGCGCCCCTGAACCCGCCGAAGCTCTTCCAACTGCCGGCGCAGCAACCCGGCGCTCTCCGTCAGGTCCCGTCGCCAGTCATAGGCGAAGAAAAAAAGAGTCTCTCCCGGCTGGGGAGACTTCAGATCCCCCTGCACGTATCCGGCACCGGTCAGGAGCTCCCGGATCGGCCCGTAGATCGGCTTGTGGATGACGCCGAAGAGAGAGAGCTGCTCGATCGGGGCCACGGGCTCGAGGACCGGCAGGCCGGGGTCCTCGTGCACGAGGGGCAAAGCCAGGCTATAGCCGTCATCGTGAGGCCGCAGCAGGTTTCGGCCGGTACCCCAGGCTATCTCGCCGGTCTTGGAATCTCGAAGGACGACTCCCGTGACCCCGGGAACGAAGACGACGGGGACTGTAGGGGGCTCAGCGACGGGGTGCTCGGGGGGGACATAGGGAGCTGGCCGCGGACCGCAGGCGGCGGCCAGAAGAACAACCAGGAGCCGGAGCGGCCCGACGCGCTTTCGAATAGCCATGAGACTTCATTCGTGCTGTGGTTTGCCAACCGTCGGCGGATGACTGTAGCACTGCAGCACGCACCCGGTCCTCTGCGGCCGTATACTTCTCTCATGGCCCAGAATCCCGAAAGCGTTGCCCGTGCTGCCGCCCGGAAGAGCTGGCCGATTCGGGTCTATCGTCTAGGAGAAGAGCCTCCGGATGATCTCCGGGCGACGACGACAGCCGCCGAGCGCGTCGAGATGGTCTGGCAGGTCACACTGGATGCCTGGGCTCTCGCGGGGCGGACAATCCCCGACTATCCTCGCAACGAGGCACCAGTGCATGTGATCCGCTCCGGTGTACGTCGCGCGGAGAGCGACGAAGGAGAGCCCGCCTGAATCGCGACTTCCAGGACATCCTGACGCTCCTCCAAGGGGAGGGAGCGCTCTTTTTAGTCGTGGGAGCTCATGCGCTCGCAATCCACGGTCATGTCCGCGCGACCGGAGATCTCGACATCTGGGTCCGCGCGGACCCAGAGAACGCGGAACGCGTCTGGAGAGCGCTCGTCCACTTCGGAGCTCCCGTCGAGGCCCTGGGCCTGACGGCTGCAGATCTCTCCCGACCCGGAATCGTCTATCAGGTAGGGCTTTCCCCTCGCCGCGTCGATATCCTGACCGAGATCAGCGGTGTAGGCTTCGATGAGGCGTGGCCGGCCCGCGTTACGGAGACCATCGGTAGCCTCGCAGTGCCGTTTCTCGGAAGGGAAGCTCTCATCCGAAACAAGAAGGCAAGCGCCCGGGCCAAGGATCTGGCAGATGTTGAATCCCTCGGGGAGGCGCCCTCGTCTCCTTCAGAGAAGTAAATCCCTTTCAGCGAAGCCGTTGCCGGTAGAGTTGAAGGCTGTGCGATCCAGAATCTGCCGCACTTCCGCTGGATTTCCATCAATCTCGATCTCGCCAAGCAGGGCCAAGTCGGTTCGGCGGCCGGCACAGACGAGTGCATGAGCGACGAGGTCCAAGGATCGGGGCGTCCGCCGCTCCCGCAGCCATGTCACCAATTGTTCGAACAGATCATCCCAGGTCTCCCCGTCATCTTGGGAACGCTTGATCGCATGGTCGAGGAGTGACAAGGGTATCCCATCGGCCAGGTAGCGATCGAGCCCTTCGAACAGGGCTTCTCGCCCTAACCAAAAATTCTTCTTTTGCTCCGCAGTCAGTCGGGGATCGAGATGTTGCCGCCGATAGTCGAACCAGTCCGCGGCGCGGAGACCGGCCTCGATCTTCTGCCGGACGTAGAGCTTGTACATCAGGTCATCCCAGGTGGCATCTTCAGGGAGATCCTCGATCACCTTGCGGGCCTCTTCTTTGATCGCGCTCACGAGTCCTCCTTTGAGGAAGTCGCGTCTCATTGTAACCGAGAGGCCCCCTCACCCCTCCAAGATCCCGTCCGCCACCCGCCGCTCGTTCGCAAGCTTCAGCTCCAGCGCCTCGACTCCAGATTCGTCGATCAGCTCGACGAGCTCCAACAGCTCGCCGCGCAGATTCTCCGGCAGGCTCTCCTCTCCCCAGATGCGGATCACCTTGTCGGGATAGCGCTCGGCGAGGAAGCGGGCCATGTCCGCGACGGTGGGGGCGTCGAAGACCAGGACGGCGTGGAGGGTCTCCTCCAGCACCTCCTGGACCCGGTAGGCCAGCATCGCGGCGTTGATCGAGTTGCCTCCGACCTGGAGGAAGTTGTCGTGCAGGCTCAGCTTGTCGAGACGCAGGACTTCCATCCAGAGGTCGACCAGGTACTTTTCGAGCGGCGTTTCGGGATCGACGTGCGGGATGATCTCCGCGTCTTTCTGCATGGCCCGGAGCGCCAGGCGGTCGAGCTTGCCGTTGACCGTGCGCGGCAGGCCGGCGAGCTCGATCCAGGCCGCGGGCACCATGTACTCCGGCAGCTGCTGCTGGAGCCTCCGGCGCAACGCGGCGACTTCCCGCTCGGGCCATCCGTCCTCCCAGACCACGTAGGCGACCAGCATCTGGTTCGAGCCCTCGCCGCGCACAGCCACAGCGGCTTCCTTCACTCCGGGGCAGGTGGAGATGACTGTTTCGATCTCGCCGAGCTCGATGCGGTAGCCGCGCAGCTTCATCTGTCCGTCGTCGCGCCCGAGGAACTCGATGCGGCCGTCGCGCAGATAGCGGGCGAGGTCGCCCGTGAGGTAGAGCCGGGCTCCAGGCTCCCTCTTGGCCGCGGCGAAGGGGTCGGGCACGAACTTCTGCGCGGTTTTCTGGGCGCGATCGAGATAGCCGCGCGCCACGCCGATGCCCCCGATGGCGATCTCGCCGATCACGCCGATCGGCACCGGCTTCATGGCGCGGTCGAGGACGTGGATGTCGAAGTTCGCCAGGGGTCGGCCGATGGGCGGAATCTTCTCCTGGACCTGGTCCTCGAAGATCTCGACCATGGCGAAGATGGCGGCCTCGGTCGGACCGTAGCAGTTGACCAGGCGCCGGCCGCGCGACCAGCGGGTCACCAGCTCGGCGGTGCAGGCTTCTCCACCAACACCGAGGGTACGCACCTTGGCGAGCGGGGCTTCGGGCAGCACGGTGAGCCGCGACGGCGTGCAGAACGTCATCGTCGCTCCCAGGCGGGCCATGCGTTCCGCCAGGAGCACGGGGTTCGCCAGCTCCTCTTCCCGCGTCAGGCAGAGGCAGGCGCCGGCCGCGAAGGTCTGGAAGATTTCCATGACCGAGACGTCGAAGCCGATCGAGCTGACCAGGGCGAAGCGGTCGTCAGGTCCGATCTGGAACGCAGCGCCCAGCTCGACAATGGAGTTGACCGCGGAACGGTGGCTCACCTGGACGCCGTTGGGCTTGCCCGTGGAGCCCGAGGTGTAGATGACGTACGCGAGATTCTCGGGATCAAGCCCGGCGTCGCTCCGCAGCGGCGCTGTTCCCTGGGGCAAACCCGCGTCCACGTCGAGGGCACGGATGCCGAGGTCCCTGAGGCCCTGCCCCAGCTTCTCGATCACCCATTGGCGGGTGAGGAGCAGCGGTGCCTTGGCGTCTTCCAGGAGATAGAGCAGGCGCTCCGCGGGCTGCCCGGGCTCGATCGGCACGTAGGCGGCGCCGGCCTTGAGGATGGCGAGGAGGACGACGATCATCTCGAACGAGCGCTCCAGGCAGAGGCCGACGCGGACCTCCGGCCCCACGCCGAGCGTGACCAGGTAGCCGGCCAGGGTCGACGCCAGGCGGTCGACCTCGCTATAGGTGAGCTCTTCCGCGCCCAGGGCCAGCGCAGGTGCCGTCGGCCGCGACGCCGCCTGCCGCTCGAACAGCTCGTGGACGAATCGGGCGGCCGGGAGCTCCTTCCGGGTGTCGTTCCACTCGGCGATCAGCTGCTGCTGCTCTTCCGGCGCGAGGAGCGGCAGGGCATGGAGGCTGATCTCCGGGTTGTCGACGATGGCGCGCAGTACCGAGAGGAGGGCCCGCGCCCAGCGGTCGACCGACGAGGGGTTGTACATCGCAGTGCGGTAGGCGAACTCCAGAAGAGCGCCGCCGTGGCGGGTGTTCTCCATGATGTTGATGTGGAGGTCGATACGCGCCGCGTCGTGATAGACCCACGAGTACTCGGCGTCCAGACCGGGCATGGGCTGCGGCTCTTCCAGCCGCTCCATGTTGAACGTGGTGCCGATCAGGAAGCCGTCGAGGCCGCCCGCGAGGCCGAGCTTTTCGAGCAGCCGATTGAGCGGGAAGCTCTGGTGCTCCAGCACGCCGAGGAGCGCCTTCCGCACCTGCGCCTGGAAGGTGGTGAACGTGTCCTCCGGGTGGCGGTACATGCGCACCGGCAGCAGATTGATGAAGTACCCCACCATGGCGCCGGTCACCGACGGGTCGCGCGACGGCACGCCGACGATGATGTCCTCCTGCCGCGTAAGGTCGTGCAGGAGCGCGCCGAACGTGGCAAGGATCGTGGCGTACGGCGTGGCTTGGCCTCGGGCGCTCAGGCGCTTGATCCCGTTCATCAGGTCCGCGTCGATGTGGTACGGGCGCCGGTCGCCCCAGAACGGCAGGCTGCGCGGCCGTGGACGGTCGGTGGGCAGCTCCAGCAGGTTGACCTGCCGCTCGAAGATCTGCCGCCAGTAGGCCTCGGCCGCAATCTGATCCGGAGCCTCGGGCGAGCGCGAGACCACCCGCATCACGTAGTCGGAGAGCAGGCCCGGCAGGCCCAGCGGGTTCGGCTCGTTGCGCAGCCGGGCCGTGTACAGCCGGGTGAGCTCGCGCACCATGACGCCGGCCGAGCCGCCGTCGATGACGATGTGGTGCGCGATCAGCGAAAGGTAGTGCTCGTCCGCGCCGAGCCGCAATAGGCTGACGCGCAGGAGCGGCCCGTTCTCCAGATCGAAGATCTCGCCGGCCCGCGCCTTGAGGCACCACAGCACCTCCTGGGAGCGATGCGGCTCCGGCAGGCCCGAGTAGTCGATGAGCGGGAACTGCACTGGAGTTGGAGCGGAGATCTTCTGGCGCGTGCCGTCCGGGCTGAACGAGGAACGCAGCGCCTGGTGCCGGTCGGCGACTTCCTGAACCGCGCTGGTGAGGGCCGGAACGTCCAGCGGACCGCGCATGTGCAGCGCCAGGGGCTCGTTGTACGAACGGTTGGCACCCGCGCTCATCTTCGAGGCGATCCAGAGGACGCGCTGGTTGTCGGTGACCGGCAGCTCGGTGTAGGGCTTGCGCTCGAACCGCTGCCGCACCTTCTCCAGCCATGGGAGAGACGCGATGACCTCGGCCGGCTCGATACCGAAGTCGATCAGGCAGCCGACCTCGGTAACACCGAGCGGGATCAGCTTCTGGATCAGCGCCGCGACGCTTTCGGGAGTGCCGACGAGCGCGTGATCGGCGACGAAGCGCTCGTAGGCCGCGTCGAGGAGATAGTCGACGTCTTCCTGTGACATCGCATCGAAATCGACGTTGCGACCCTGGCTCGCGACGAGCTTGCGGGAAAGGTCGAACGAGGTGCGCAGGTATTCTCGGAGCGGCCCTTCGGCCTTGGCGCGCGCCGCCTCGATGTTGTCGCCGAGGAACGTGTGGAGCAGCACAGTGATCCGTCCCGATGCGGGATCGTGGCCGTGCTTCGCGAGCGTCTCGTAGTAGAGCTCGATCTTTTCCGCCAGCTCGGAGAGCTGCTGCCCTTGCAGATTGGTCAGCACGCCCGCGCCCATTTCGCCGGCCTTTCGGAAGGTCTCCGGGCTGGCCCCGGTGAGCCAGATCGGGATCTCGCGCTGCTTCGGCAGCGGATGCAGGAGCACGTCGAGCTCTGTCCCGGCTCCGTCGCGGACGCGCAAGGGCTCGCCGCGCCAGAGGGAGCGGACCTTCTCGATCCCGTCGTACATCACGTCGTGGCGGCTGTCATAGGCGTACGGCGCGAAGACGAAGTCATTGGCGTGCCAGCCGGAGGCGAAGGAGACGCCCACCCGGCCATTGGAAAGGTTATCGACGACCGACCAGTCCTCGGCCAGCCGGATCGGGTGGTGCAGCGGCACCACGACGCTGCCGGCACGCAGCTGGAGGTGCTTGGTCTCGCGCGCCAGCGCCGCCGCCAGGACCGAGGGGTTGGGTGACAGACCGCCGAACGGATGGAAGTGCCGCTCGGGAAGCCAGATGCCCGAGAAACCGTGCTCGTCCGCGAAGCGCGCCCCTTCCAGCAGGAGCTCGTACTTGGCCGGATCGTAGCCCGCCTCGTACGGACCGAAGTAGTACAGGCTGAAGTCGATCCCCTGCCGGTGCGGGATGATCGACGGCGCCGGCAGCTTGCCGGAAAGCCCGGTCACCGCGTTGGAGGCAAGCACGCGTGGGATGCCGCTGCGTCCGGGCGTCTTACGCTCGGCCTCGCGCTCGGGGACGGGGACCGGTCGGGCCTCCGGCAGGAAGCCGCCGGCCGCCAGGTCTTCGACGCTCTGGCGCACCGCGCGCTGGATCCGGTCGATGTCCTCCTCGCTATGGGCGGTGGTCAGGAAGCAATTGCCGGACTCCAAGGTGAAGTACAACCCGTGATGGACCAGGTGAAAATAGAACAATTCCGGAAGTTGCATCGATCGCGCGGGACGGAAGCGAAACAGCGAGCCGAAATGGACGGCCTCGATGGGCACCGAGCTCGCCTGGAACCAGGCGTTCAGATCCGCGGCGAGCTGCGCTGTGCGCGCGTTCAACCCTTCCTGCAAGCCCGGTCCCAGCGTCCGCAGCCGGTCGAGGACGGCCCAGGTCGCCGCGAGCACCAGCGGGTGCTTGAAGTAGGTCCCGGTGAAGAGCGTCTTCTCCGCCTGGGGATAGGAGTCGTCGCCGAACCGCCACGCGCCTCCGTCGAGGGCGTCCATGACGGCAGTGCGGCCGGCGATTACGCCGATGGGCAGGCCCCCTGCGATCAGCTTGCCATAGGTGGCCATGTCGGCCTCGACGCCGAAGTACGCCTGCGCGCCGCCCGGATGAATGCGGAAGCCGGTGACGATCTCGTCGAAGATCAGCAGCGTCCCGGTCTTCTTCGTGACTTGGCGCAGAGCCTGGAGGAACTCCCGCGGCTGCTGGTCGGGGAACCGGCTGCGCACCGGCTCGACGAGCACCGCCGCGATCTCCCCTCCCATGGCTTCGAGCTGCGCGATCGTCTCCGGGCTGCCGTAGTCGAGGACGACCACCTCTTCGAGCGCCTTGGCGGAGATCCCCGGCGCGCCCGGCATCGCGCCGAGCCGTCCAGCCGCGCGGCGGACCATGGTGGTGTCCGACCAGCCATGGAACGAGTCGGAGAGGAGCGCCACCTTGTTGCGCCCCGTGACCGTGCGCGCCACCCGCAAAGCACCGAGAATCGCCTCGGTGCCGGAGGTGCAGAACATGGCGCGATCCATGCCCGTCATCTCACAGAGCAGCTCCGCCACCTGCCCCGCCAGAGGCGACTGCGGCCCGACCTCGATGCCCTTCCGGATCTGGCGCTCCAAGGCATCGACCAGGAAGTCCGGGGAGTGCCCGAACAGGTGCAGGCCGAATCCCATGGTGATGTCCACGTACTCGTTGCCGTCCACGTCCCAGATACGGGAGCCCTTGGAGCGCTGGCTGTGGATCGGATAGACGATCTCTTTCCACATGCGGCGGAACGCCACAGTGCCGCGGCCGTCCGCCAGCGCTGGACGGTAGGTCTCCGTCATCTGCTTGGACTTGGCGGTACGCGCGGCGTAGCGCCGGATGAACTGGTCGAGATAGGACTTCTGCTGCGGCGTCAGCTCCTCGGGAGGGCGCTTGTCGATTGGATGGAAGTTGGCGAACTGCGTCCAGACGGTCGGCTGGGCGGGAGGGGGCTGGGGAGCCGGGACTGGCTGAGGCTGGGCGGCCACGAGCTGCGGCGCGGCGGGCTGCGCTACGGCGCCTCCCTGGAGGAGCTGGAGCTGCTGGGACATGACCTGCTGGAGGACCTGGAGCTGCTGGGCGAGAAGCTGGGTGACGTCCGTGGGATGGCCAGACACCGGACGTTGTGTGATTCCGTCGGAGGCGCCTGCCACTGTAGAGACGCCCCGTGGGGCGTCTCCTTCGGAGGTGCCCGCGGCAACGACGGTGGCGATGGGGATCAATGGCGCCGCCGCAGGAGACGCCCCACGGGGCGTCTCTACAGCGGGGGAAATCATCGTGGGTGACGGCGCCCCCTCTCCCGGCGGAAGGGTGGGCGACGGGAGAGGGGGTCGGGGGGTGAGGTCCGCCAGCCGCTCCGGCGCCATCTCCCGCTCCACATACTCCGCCACCTTCTCCAGCGTCGTCAGCTCCTCCAGGAACTGCACCACCGTGAGCTTCACCCCCAGCTGATCGCGCAGCCGCTGGGCGGCCTGGACCATCAGCAGGGAGTCGACGCCGATGTCCAGGAAGGCGGCCTGTGGATCGAGCCTCTCGGCTTCGGTGCCGGTCAAGTCCCGGATCATTTCTTTCAACAGATCGATCAGCGCCAGGCGCGCGGGACTCGGGCCGCCGGTGATCACCTGCGGTTCTTCACTGTTCATGGCGTGCTCCTGCTGACGTACGGCCAGCTCGGTCCAAGGCGCGGCGGCTCCCGCCGGCCGATCGATCAGATATCGCTGCCTTTCAAACGGATACGTCGGGAGAGAGACGCGGCGGCGGTTTTCGCCACGGTAAAAACCCGACCAGTCGACCTCCACTCCGGAGGTCCAGAGGCGCCCAAGGGCCTCATAAAGCGCAGCCAGCTCGGACGAGGTGTGCGACGCGGTGACGAGTGACCCCACGGCCCGGTGTGCCTCCCGCAGGCCGGGATGCAGCTTGACCAGCGAGGTCAGCGTTCGGCCGGGGCCCACTTCCAGGAGCGCGTAATCCCGCGATTCCAGGAGGCGCCCGACGGCGTCACCGAAGCGCACGGGCTCACGGAGCTGCCGCAGCCAGAAGGCAGGATCGGTCGCCTGCTGCTCGGTGATCAAGTCGCCGGTGACGTTCGAAACGTACGGGATCTGCGGCGCCTTGAGCTGAATTGACCGCAACCTTTCCGCGAAGGCCGGCAGCATCGGTTCCATCATGGCGGAATGGAAGGCGTGCGAGGTCCGCAGCCGCCTCCCTTCCAATCCCCGCTCGGCGAGCTTCTTCTCCAGCTCCTCGAGAGCCGGCAGGGGACCGGAGACGACGGTCCGCTGCGGTCCGTTGACCGCGGCCAAGGCGAGGTCGCCGGTCAGGAGCGCGGAGACCTCGGCCTCGCTCAGGGGGACGGCCAGCATGCCTCCGGGCGGGAGCGCCTGCATCAGCTTGCCGCGCAACGCGACGAGGGCCAGGGCGTCTTCCAGGCGGATGACGCCGGCGAGGCAGGCGGCGACGTACTCGCCCAGGCTATGGCCGGCCAGGGCCTCGGGCCGGAGGCCCCAGGACATCCAGAGCCGGGCCAGCGCGTAGCCGACCACGAACACCGCCGGCTGCGACCAGGCGGTCTCCTCCAGCCGGCTCGCGGCCTCCTCCCCTGCCCCGGCCCGTGGGTACAGGAGCTCCCGCAGATCGGCACCCAGATGCGGGCGGAGCAGCTCGGCGCAGCGGTCTACCTCGGTGCGGAAGACCTTCTCGCTCTGGTAGATCTCGCGCGTCGCTCCGGCGCGCTGGGTCCCCTGCCCCGGCAGGAGGAGCGCGACGGGCCGGCGGCTGGCCGGGCCGCCGCCGGACAGGAGGCGCTGGGCGTCGTGGGTCCCCAGCGCCTCAGCGGCATCGGCGGCATCGCGGGCGACCAGCGCCCGGCGATGCTCGAAGGCCCGACGGCCGGTCGCCAGCGTGAACGCCGCATCCGCCAGAACGGGTGCCTCCTCGCTTCCCAGCGCCTGCGCCAGGTTCCCTGTCGCGGCGTCCAGCGCCGCCTCGCTCTTCGCGCTCCACACCAGAAGCTGGTGCTCCCGCGAGGGTCCGGAGGAGACCTCCGGCGCTTCCTGCAGGATGGCGTGGGCGTTGGTGCCGCCGATGCCGAAGGAGCTGACGCCCGCCCGCCGCGGCTTATCGTTGGAGTCCCAGGGCTTGAGCGAGGCGTTGACGTAGACCGGGCTCTCGGCGAAGTCGATCTCCGGGTTCGGCTCGCGGAAGTGGAGGCTCGGCGGGATCATGGCGTGCTTCAGAGTCAGCACGGTCTTGATCAGCCCGGCGATGCCGGCGCCCGCGTCGAGGTGCCCGAGGTTGGTCTTGACCGAGCCGAGCGCGCAGAAGCCGCGCTTCTGGGTGCGCGCGCGCAACGCCGCGGAGAGGGCGGCGACTTCGATCGGATCGCCCAGCCGGGTGCCGGTGCCGTGCGCCTCGACGTAGCCCAGGGTCTCGGGGTGGATGCCGGCGATCGACAGTGCTTCCGAGATGACCCGCGTCTGCCCCTCCTGCGAGGGAGCGGTGAAGCCCAGCTTGAGCGCGCCGTCGTTGTTGATCGCCGATCCCAGGATCACGGCGTGGAGGTTGTCGCCGTCCTCGCGGGCGTCAACCAGCCGCCGCAGAACCACGACCCCGGCGCCGTCGCCATCGACCGTGCCACCCGAGGAGGCGTCAAAGGCCCGGCAGTGGCCGTCGGGCGAGAGGATCGCCCCGTCCTGGTAGAAGTAGCCGCGGCGCTCCAGGTTGCGTACCGAGACACCGCCGACCAGCGCCAAATCGCACTCGCCGTTGAGCAGGCTTTGGCAGGCCATGTGGACGGCGACGAGCGACGAGGAGCAGGCGGTCTGCACGTTGACGCTGGGTCCCCGCAGGTCGAGCTTGTAGGAGACCCAGGTAGGCAGGAATTCCTTTTCATTGGCGATCTGGACCCGCATGCCGCCGAGGTTCCGGATGAGCTCCGGACGCCCGAAGAGGTCGAGAATGTAGGTGTTCGAGCTGCCGCTCGCGAAGACGCCGATGGTGCCGTCAAAGGCCGCCGGATCGATGCCCGCGTCCTCCAGGGCCTGCCAGCAGCTTTCGAGGAAGATCCGGTGCTGGGGATTGGTGATCTCGGCTTCACGCGGGCTGAAGCCAAAGAACGCAGCGTCGAATTGATCAAATTTTTCAAGCATCGACTGCGCCCGCACGTAGGCCGGGTCCGCGAGGAATGTCGGATCGACGCCGGCCGCGCGCAGCTCCTCGTCAGAGTGCGTGGCGATGCTCTCCACGCCATCGCGGAGATTGCGCCAGAAGGCATCCAGCGTCTCGGCGCGGGGGAACCGTCCCGCCATGCCGACGATGGCGATCTGGTCCATCTCCCGGTCGTTCTTGTCCTTCGGCTCAGTCGACATGCTCGTACACCTCGGAGGTCTCACTTTCGACGGGTGCGCGCCGGCGGTCGCGGAGGGCGCGCCGCCGCTGCGCCCGCTCGTCCCCTTCGTGCGCCGCGTCCGTGCTGGCCGCGATGCCGGCGGTGGTCGCGTCAGTCAAATACCGCGCGAGGGCGGCGACCGTGGGGGTCCGGAAGAGATCGACGACGGAGACGTCGCGGGCGAGGCGCGCCTTGATCTTCCGTTGCACCTGGACGAGGGCCAGCGAGTGGCCGCCGAGATCGAAGAAGTTGTCCTCGACCCCGACCCGCTCGACCGCCAGGACCTCCTGCCAAATCTCCGCGATCAGCGTCTCCAGCTCGTCGCCCGGCGCCTTGTAGGACGAGGTGGATGCCGTACGCTCGACCGGCCGGGCCGCCAGGGCACGCCGGTCCACCTTGCCCGTGGGAGACAGCGGCAGGGCATCCACCAGGACAAAGACAGCGGGCACCATGGGCTCCGGAAGGTGGAGCCGGCAGTGCTCGCGCAGCTCGGGCTCCTCCACGCCGGACGCGACGACGTAGGCCACCAGGCGCTTGTCCCCGCTCTCCTGCCGGGCCAGCACCACCGTCTGCGCCACCGCGGGGTGGCTCGCGAGCACGGCCTCGATCTCCCCCAGCTCGATCCGGTAGCCGCGGATCTTCACCTGATGGTCGATCCGCCCGAGGAAGTCCAGGTCGCCGTCCGGCCGGTACCGCACCAGGTCGCCCGTCCGGTAGAGCCGCGCTCCGGCTTCTCCACCGAACGGATCGGGGACGAAGCGTTCCGCGGTCAGGTCCGGCCGCCGCAGGTAACCGCGAGCGAGCCCGGGGCCGCCGATGCACAGCTCCCCCGGGACCCCTGCCGCCACCGGCTGCTGCCGGCGGTCGAGGACGCGCAGCAACACGTCCGAGAGAGCCCGGCCGATGAGGCTGCCGCCCTTCGAGACGTCCGCCGGCACGACCGCACGGTAGGTGTCGAACACCGTCGTCTCGGTGATCCCGTGCATGTTGATCAGGAGCGGCCGCTCGACGCCGTAGCGCCCCCACCAGGGAATGAGGCTTGGGACGTCCAGCGCTTCGCCGGCGAAAATCACTGCTCGCAGCGACGAGATTGCGTTCAACTCGGGATCGACCATCGCGAGCTGCCGGAAGGCTTGCGGCGTCTGATTGAGCACCGTGACGCGCTGCTTCCGCAGGAGCTCGTGGAACACCTCCGGCGAGCGGCTGACCCAGTGCGGCACCACCACCGCCCGCCCGCCATGGAGCAGCGCTCCCCACAGCTCCCAGACCGAAACGTCAAAGGCGTAGGAATGGAACAGCGTCAGGGCGTCGCCGGGCGCGAAGCGGAATTGCTCTTCCGTCGAGGTGAACAACCGCACCAGGTTGCGATGCGTGACCATGACGCCCTTCGGCCGGCCGGTCGAGCCGGAGGTGTACATGATGTAGGCGAGGTTGTTGGGGCGTGCGCCACTGGAGAGCGGAGGCAGCACGGGGCCGGTTGCTAGATCGAGATCGTCGAGGAGGACGGTTCTCACTCCGAGGCTCCCCCCTACTGTAGAGACGCCCCGTGGGGCGTCTCCCGCGGCGGCGTCTATCGTTCCCAGGCCTCCTCGCAGTGCCGCGGGCACATTCGAAGAAGGAGACGCCCCACGGGGCGTCTCTACAGTGGGGGCGGTGACGTTGCGCCTGGTCAACAGCACCTTGGCCCCACTGGCCTCCAACACCCAATCCTGCCTCTCGCGGGGATAGTGGGGATCGATTGGCACGTAGGCACCGCCGGCTTCGAGCACGGCGAGGATCGAGACGACGATCTCCGGGCTCCGCTCCAGGCAGAGGGCGACCGGCACCTCGGGGCCGACCCCCATCTGGCGGAGGTGGTGCGCCAGGCGGCCGGCGCGGTCGGCCAGCTCGCGGTACGTCCAACTCCCGTCGTCCCAGGACACGGCCACTTCGTCCGCCCAGCGGGGCACTCCGGCGTCGAACCGCTCGTGCAGGCAGATCTCAGGCGCGGCCCGGTCGTCTCCCGGATTCCACTCCAGAAGAAGCTGATGGCGCTCCGGCTCGGACAGCGCGGGCAGCTCCGAAAGCCGCCGTTCCGGCTCGGCCACGGCGGTGCGGAGCAGCTCGCGGAACTGGCCGGCGAAGCGAGCTACCGTCGGCGCGTCGAACAGGTCGGAGTCGTACTCCCAATAGCCGGCGAGCCCCTCCGCCCTTTCTTCGAGGGAGACGGTCAGGTCCCACTTCGTCCCTTCCACCCAAGTGTCGATCGTCTCCAGGCTCAGCCCCGGCAGCTCCAGCGCGCTGGAGGGCGTGTTCAGCAGCACCAGCACCGCCTGGTAGATCGGCGAGTGCGCCAGGCTCCGCTCGGTCTGCAGCTCCCCCACCAGCCGCTCGAACGGCAGGTCTTCGCGGGCGTAGGCTTCGAGCGTCACCTGCCGAACCTGGGCGAGCAGCTCTCCGAACGTCGGATCGCCGGACAGGTCACCACGCAGGGCTAGCGTGTTGATGAAGAACCCGATCAGCCCCTCGACCTCGCGGCGGCCACGGCCGGCCACAGGCGAGCCCACGACCAGGTCCTCCTGGCCCGACAGGCGCGACAGGAGCATCTGATAGCCAGCCAGGAGAACCATGAACAGCGTCACCTGGCTGCCGCGCTGGAGTCGGCTCAAGCCGGGCAGAGCGTCCGCTCCGAGCCAGAACGGGAGCTTGGCACCCTGGAACCGCTGGATCGCCGGCCGCGGCCGGTCGTGCGGCAGGTCGAGCACCGCGGGCGCTCCCGCCAGACGGTCCCGCCAGTAGGCGATCTGCTCCTCCAGCCGCTCGCCCTGGAGCCATTGCCGCTGCCAGACCGCGTAGTCGGCGTACTGCACGGGCAGCGGGGGCAACGGCGAGGGCTGGCCGGCCGCGAACGCGCGGTAGAGCGCTCCGAGCTCCCGCACGAGCACCCCGAGCGACCAGCCGTCCGCCACGATGTGGTGCAGGTTGAACAGCGCCAGGTGCTCCTCCGCCCCGAGACGCACCAGCAGTGCCCGAACCAGAGGGCCGCGCGCGAGGTCGAACGGACGCGCCATCTCCACGTCGAGCAGGCGCCGCGCCGCGTCATCCCGCCGCGCCTCCGGCAGGCCGCTCAGGTCGACGACCGGCGGATCGAGCCGCAGATCGGCCGCCGAGACCTGCCGCGGCAGGTCGTCCACGCAGGTAAACGTGGTGCGCATCACCTCGTGGCGGCGGGCGATCTCGTTGAGGCTCGCCGCCAGCACGGGCCAGAGCAGCCGGCCGCGCAGGCGGGTCACCAGCGGCACGTGGTAGACCGGGTTGTCCGGGATCAGGCGATCGAGGAACCAGAGGCGCTCCTGGGCGAAGGAGAGCGGCAGGCCCTCTTCCGTGCGCGGCACCGGCACGATCGGCGGCGTCCGGGTCCCCGGCTCGGTCTGCACGGCCGCCACGGTCTCCGCGAGCTTCGAGATCAGCGGCGCCTCGAACAAGGCCCCCAGCGGGATCTCGGTGCCGAACCGCTCGGCGAGGCGCGTCATGAGCTGGGACGCCAGGAGCGAGTGTCCGCCCAGATCGAAGAAGCTGTCATGCCGGCCGACCGGCTCGACCCCGAGAAGCTCCTGCCAGATCGCCGCGAGCCCCTCCTCCACCGCGCCGACCGGAGCGGCGTAGGGCGTGGGCAGCGCCGGGCGGGAGTGGCGCGTGGTGGATACCGCCGTGTCCTGCTGCGGCACCCGCGAACCGGCCGCGGGCCTCTCCTCCACGCTCTGCTCCACCCCGCTTTTTTCAACCCAATACCGCCGACGTTCAAACGGATACGTGGGCAGGCGCAGACGGCGGCGCTCCTCACGCTGCCAGAAGCCGTCCCAGCTCATTGAGGCGCCGCTCAGCCAGAGCCGCCCCAGGGCCCCCAGGGCGAAGGCCTGGTCGGGCCGCGTCTCGTGGGAGCCCGGCAGCGACGGCACTGCCACCCGGTTCCCGCCGGCCGACGGATGTTGCAGTGCGAGGCTGCTCAGCCCGCCGCCGGGACCGATCTCCAAAAGCATCCGGTCTCTCTCCTGCCAAAGCTCCGCAAGACCGTCGGCCAGGCGCACAGGAGCAAGCAGATGGCGCGTCCAGTAGGCGGGATCGACGGCCTCGGCCGGGTCGATCCACGTGCCCGTGACGTTCGAGAGGAACGGAATCCGCGGGGCTTGAAGCTTGATGCCCGCCAGGAGCCGCGTCAGCTCACCGCCCACCGGCAGCATCATTGGAGAGTGGAAGGCATGCAACGTGCGCAGGCGCCGCATCGCCAGCCCGCGCTCCGCCAGACGCTCTTCCAACGCCTGAACCGCCTCGACCGGCCCGCCGACCACGCAGATCTCAGGACCGTTCACCGCCGCCAGAGCCAGGTCGTTCCCAAGCAGCGGGAGGACCTCGGCCTCCGGCAACGGGACCGCGAGCATGGCGCCCGCCGGAAGCCGCTCGATGGCCTGGGCGCGCAGGGCGACGATGCGCAGAGCATCCTCCAGCGAGAAGACGCCAGCCAGGCAGGCGGCCGTGTACTCCCCGAGGCTGTAGCCGAGCAGCGCCGAGGGCTCGATCCCCCACTCCTTCCACAGCTCCGCCAGCGCGTACTCCGTGACGAATAGCGCCGGCTGCGCGAAAGCGGTGCGGTCGAGCTCGGAGCTCTGGACCGTGGAACGTCCAAGCAAAGCCTTGAGATCGAGCCCGCGCTCCTGAGACCGGGCGCCTTCCGGATACAGCACCCCCCGCAAATCCCGCCCCAGAATCGGCTCCAGGTGCCGGCAGCAAAGGTCCACCGCCTCACGAAACGCCGGCTCGCTCTCGTACAGACCCCGCCCCATCCTCGGATAATGCTCGCCGAGCCCAGGGAGCAGGAACGCCACGGACCGGCTCGTGCGCTCCTCCACTCCTTCAAGCAGCCGCCCGGGCTCGCGCGCCGCCAGTGCCCGAGCCGCGTCCTCGCCGTCCCGCACGACCAGCGCCCGGCGGTGGCGCATCACCTTGCGGCCGACCGACAGCGTGTAGGCCACATCACCGAGCGGCTTCTCCGGATGCGCTTCCAGGTGGGAGGCCAGACCGTCCGTGGCCGCTTCGAGGGCCGCCGGGGTCGCCGCGGAGAGGAGCAGGAGCTGCCACGGACGCGAGGCGCCCGAGGGCTCCGGGGGCGGCGCCTCCTGGAGGACCATGTGAGCGTTCGTACCGCCCATGCCGAATGAGCTGACCCCGGCCCGGCGCGGCACGCCATTCGCCGGCCATTTCTGGAGCTTCGCGCTCACCGCGAACGGGCTGGACGGAAAGTCGGCCGCCGGATTGGGTGCCGTGAAGTGGAGGCTCGGCGGGATCTCCTCGTGCTCCAGGGCGAGAACCGTCTTGATCAGGCCGGCAATGCCCGCCGCCGCGTCGAGGTGGCCGATGTTCGACTTCACCGATCCGATCGCGCAGGAGCCAGCCTTATCGCTCTCTCCGAAAACCCGATTCAGCGCCGCCAACTCGATCGGGTCGCCGAGCGACGTGCCGCTGCCGTGAGCCTCGACGTAGCTCACCGTCTCCGGCTCGACCTGGGCGATGGCGAGCGCCTCGGCGATGGCCGCGGACTGCCCCTCGACGCTGGGCGCCGTGTAGCCGATCCGGAAGGCGCCGTCATTGTTCACCGCCGAGCCCAGGATCACCGCGCGGATCGGATCGCGGTCGGCGAGCGCGTCCTCCAACCGCTTGAGCACCACCATCCCGACGCCGCTCCCCATGACCGAGCCGCCCGCCGCCGCGTCGAAAGCGCGGCAGTGGCCGTCCGGCGACAAGATACCGCCAGGCCGGTAGATGTACCCCACCTGCGGCACCCGCACCGAGACGCCGCCGGCGAGCGCCATGTCGCATTCGCCATTCAGCAGGCTCTGGCACCCGAGGTGAACCGCCACGAGCGAGGTCGAGCAGGCGGTCTGGACGGTGAGGCTCGGCCCGCGCAGCCCGAGCTTGTACGAGGTGCGGGTCGCCAGGAAGTTGTTGTCGTTGCCCATGAAGAGCTGAGCGCCGTCGGGCGAGTAGAGGTGCTCGCGCGCGAACAGGTAATAGAGGAAGTAGCTGTTGACGCTCGCGCCCGCATAGAGCCCGACGGGCCGGTCGATCCGCTCCGCGTCATACCCCGCCGCCTCCAGCGCCTCCCAGGCGATCTCCAGCAGGATGCGGTGCTGGGGGTCGAGCAGCGCCGCCTCGCGCGCGGAGAAGCCGAAGAACGGAGCGTCGAAGAGATCGACCTCTTCGAGGAGGCCCGTCGCCCGGACGTAGCCCGGATCGCTTAGGTGCGCGGGAGGGACCCCCGCCGCGAGCAGATCCTCGTCCGAGACCGGACGGATCGACTCGATCCCGTTGCGCAGGTTCTCCCAGAACCGGTCCAACGTCCTGGCCTGAGGAAAACGGCCGGCCATGCCGATGATCGCGATTGCATTGTCCATGACTCGCTGCGGCGCCTCCACGAGAAGGGCTGACAACTATACAGAAGTGCTCATGGGTGGCCTAGGGCGGACAGGCCCAAGAGGGGAAACGCTTTGCGGGCGCCGTCCCCCTCTCCCCTGGAGCCGGGGAGAGGGGGATTGCGAAGCTACCACCCCGGAGAAATAAAGAACCCCGTGACCCAATCCTCCTGCGGCCGCTGGAACGGCTTGGCCGCGTAGAAGTGGAGCACGGCGAAGCCGCCGAGGAGGATGCGCGCGGAGAGGCCGGCGCTCACTACCGGCACGCGCTCGGCGGTGTCCGTAGCGAAGCGGAGCTCGGGCTTCGTGTCCTCCGTCCACGCCGTCCCGGCGTCCACGAAGGCTGCCATCTCGATGGGCAGGAACCGCGTCTTGAAGATGCCGAACCCTTGCGTGCCGACCAGCGGGAACCGCAGCTCCAGGTTGAGCACGCCCATCCGGCTCCCCACCAGGCGGTCGAACTCCGGGCAGGCTCCGGCGTCGTTCGGGTCCGGCGTGCACTCCGACAGACCGATGTCTGCGATCTCGTATCCCCTGACCAGCGTCGAGCGGCCGACGTAGAACGGCACCAGCCGCTCGCTCTCCGCGTCGGTGCCGTAGCGGCCCACGTGCAGCCCGCGGATGGCGAACGTCACCGGCCGGAGGAAGAAGTAGCGCCGGTAATCGAGCGTCAACGACTGGAACTCCAGGTCGCCGAACGTCGGCTCGATCTCGAAGCGGTAGCGCCAGCCGCGCACGGGAGAGGTGAAGCCGAAGTAGCTGTTGTCCCCTACGTAGGCGAGGGAGCCCTGATAGAGCGACAGGCCCGGCGGCGCCGCCAGGTCGTCCTCGTCGCGGTCGATCACCTGGTTCCCCACCACGATGAGCCGCTCCACCTCGTTGCTGTAGTTGAGCTGGGTGATGCCCGCGCTCGCCTCGACCCGCCGCGTCGTGGAGAACGGAAAGCGGGTCAGCAGCAGAGCCTGGTCCTGAGTCACCGTCTGCCGGATCTGCTGGTAGATCGTCGCCGGCGTGGGCTGCCCGTCGACGTCCACGGTCCCCTCGCCCACCGAGGTAAAGGCCGAGACGTAGGGAATGTGTCCGCCCGCCGCGCCCCATTGGAGGCGGTGCTCCTGGTTCAGGTAGTACCCCTGGGCGCCGAACTCGTTGAAGGAGCCCGTGCCTCCATAGATCGAGAAACCGACCTCGTGCTCGCCCAGGGTGTCGCTGAAATAGCCCGTGATGTCGCCGCCCACGGTGGTACCCAGGGTGCTCACCCCCACACCCGCCGACGGCCCGATGAAATCGAGCTGGAGGCGCCGCTTGTAGCCGGTCACCTCGGGCTCGACCTGCGGCAGGGGCTCCGGGCTCTTGAGATAGGTCGCGACGAGATCCTGCCGTCCCTCCCCGAGCGGCGGCAGCTGCGCGGCCCGCGCCTCCTCGCCCCGGGCTGCCTCCGCGACCACCGGCTCGCCCCGCGCCTGATCGGGCTCGAGCGCATGGATCCGGTAGTCCGTGTTCTCGAAGATCGAGAACAGCACCCGCCCGTTCGCCTCGGAGACGGTCAGCGCCGGCGACAGCCGCGCGATCCCGGTCACGCCCGTGGTCAGGCGGGTCACCCGGAAGATCTCGCCGCTGTCCATCGCCATCCGGTAGAGGTCGCTCACCCCGGCGCCGTCGGACAGGAAATAGAGGTCGCGTCCGCCCGGGCCGAACTTCGGGTTGAACCGGTTGCCGCGCTCGATCGTCCCCTCCGCCGGCACGACCTCGCTCACCCGGCCGCCCGCCACTTCGATCCGCCAGATCCCCATGGAGGCCCGCGTCAGAGCGGTCGGATCGGCGGTCCGCTCGTTGGCCGATGCGCGGTCCGACGTGAACACGATCGATTTCCCGTCCGGCGCCCACTCGGGCTGCAGGTCGGCGAAGATGTCATCGGTCAGCCGGCGCACCCGGCCGCTCTCCACGTCGAGGAGGAAGAGATCGGTGATGCCGCCGACCGAGCCGGAGAAGACGATCGACCGGCCGTCCGGAGACCACGCGGGGTTCCACATGCCGCCCACGCCCTCGGCGTTGTAGCGCCGCTCGATCCGCCGCGAGCCCACGTCGAGGACGGCGATCTCGTTGTCCCCCCGGGCAAGCACGATGAAGGCGAAGCGGCGGCCGTCCGGCGACCAGGTCCCTGCCGAGTCGAGGAAGCGCAGCGAGTCGAAGTGCGGGTCGGAATCCTCGGAAACCAGCCGCCCCCGGACCTCGCCGCTCCGCGCGTCGGCCAGGTAGAGATCGAAGGTGAACAGGTTCCGGGTCGAAAGAAAGATGACCTGGCTGCCGTCCGGGCTGAGCACCGGCGCGATGTAGAGGTCGGTCGACTCCTTCTCCTTGGGAAGGACCCGCGTCCCCACGGCCATCGGAGTCTGGCGCCGCTCGAGCACGGGCGCATAGGTCTGGCGGATGGCGTTGCGCCAATCCTCCGACAGGGTCTTCAGATCGATGCCGAGGGTCTCGGCCGCCGCGGTCTCGAAGCCCACCTGCACGCCGCGGGCGAAGAGCCGGCCCACCGCGGGGTCCCCCCAACGGCCGCCGATGTAGGCCCAGAGGGCGTGCCCCCACCGGTACGGGAACAGCCGCGGATCACGCGACAGGTCCTGAACCGTCGGCAGCGCGTCGCGGGCCAGGGCGTCGCGCAGCCACATGGAGGTCTGGACCGACTCGCGGCCCAGGGACAGGTACTCGGCCAGTCCCTCGACGAACCAGAGCGAGATGTCCGCCGCGGCCGCACCCACCGGCCGCTCACCTTCCCTGCCCCGCGGCTCCTTCAGGATGTCGTACTGGAAGACGTGGACGAGCTCGTGGCCGAGCACGTGGTCGGTCTCCTCGTAGTTGCCGGTCAGGGGGAGGACGACGCGCGTCTTCATTCCTTCGGTGACGCCGCCGGTCCCCTGGCTGATCAGCCCGCCGACCACGGTGGTCTGCTGGAAGTCGCTGTGATCGGCATAGAGGACGATCGACTTGCGCTCGCGGAACTCGCGCCCGAAGACCGAGGACAGGCGGCCATACCACCGCTCCGCCATCCGCGCGGCATCGCGGATCGCCCGCTCCTCCTCCGGGTAGTAGTAGATGTCGAAGTGCTCCGTCTTGAGCACCCTCCAGTCGAAGTCCTCCCATCGGACTTTGTTGCGGCCGAAGTACTGGGCGGATGCGGCGGAGGGGAGAGAGGCGAGAGCGAGCAGGATGAGAACAGGGACGAGGATCAGCCGGCGAGAGACGGGAGTGCGGACGAGCATCGGTCCTCCTTGAATGCCTCGCCGGACCTCCGTCACCGGTAGGTAGGACAGGGAGCATGGGGAACCGCCGAGGCGGGCCGCGGGCCCACTCGATTCAGCATTCAAGATGGATGCCGGGGGCCCGGATTCGTCCCCGGGTTGAAACCCGGGGCTATCCAAGAGGCCGTCCCTAGGGGACGGAATCGACGTGCACGGGCTCTCTCCGTCCCTCGGGGACGGCATCTTCTCCAGCCCCGGGTTTCAACCCGGGGGCGAACACCGGGGCGGCGCGCCGTCGCTTGAACATCAACCGCAACCCATCCAGCTCCGCCAACACCCAGATCTTCACCCCCCGCGCCGCCATCCGCAGCGGCGCCAGCTCCAGGTTGTAGAACGCCTTGATGCGCCGGCCGTCGTTGCGCCGGCCGCCCTCCCCGGCAGCCTGGCGGGCCAGGGCCAGGGCCTTGAAGCGCCGGTTGTAGATGCGCATCAGGTGGTAGGAAACGAACGCCGGCTTCGGGCCGAGCACGGGCATCCAGAAGAACTTGCCGAGGAACCGGTAGGCCGGGATCACCACGAACATGTAGTACTGCGCGGTCTCGATGAGAAACGAGGCCGCCAGAAGGTCCAGCTCCCCCATGTAGAAGTACTTGTCCTTGTAGATCGACCGGAAGAACCGCTGATAGGAGCGCTGGAACGTCTCGTTGTGCTCGGCGATGCGCTTTTGGACGTCCTCCCCCGCCGTCTGCGCCTTGACGATCTCGACCGTGGCCTCGGCCGTGAACGAGGCGTGGTCGAGCCCCGGCGAATAGTAGGGATCGAGGAACGCCGCCGCGTCTCCGATGAGGGACCAGCCGTTGCCCATGTACTGGCGCGAGACGTAGGCCAGATTGGAGAACGTCCGCAGGTCCTCGGAGCGCATCCGCGCCCCCTCGAGGAGCTCGGCCATCAGCGGGTTCGAGCGCAGGAACTCCAGATAATCGCGCTCCAGGTTCTTCCCCCGGTCCAGATGCACGATCCGGGTGTCGAACACCACGCCGACGCTCGTCTCGCCATGGCCCAGGGGGATGAACCAGGTCCAGGAGCCGAAGCCCATGTAGTGGTTCGTCGCCAGGCGGCGCGAACCCACGTTGCCGCGCGAGAGCGACAAGGGACCGCGCGCCGCCATCTCGTCGATGTGGCGGACGTTCTCCCACCGGCACCAGACCGCGGCGGTCGGGTGCTCGTGATTCCGCTCGATGAGCCCCAGCTTCTTGCCGAGGAAGGTGGCGCGGCCGGTGGCATCCAGCACCCAGCGGCAGGCCACGGTCTCGACCTGTCCGTCTCGTTCGAACGTCACCCGATGGTCGAAGTCGCCGAGCTCCACGTCGCGGACGCGCGCCGGCCGGGCGAGATCGGCCCCCTCCGCCACAGCCGTCGCCAGGATGTGCTCGTCGAGCACGTCGCGCCGGAGTTGGAACGAGGGAACCGTGCTGCGCAGATAGGGACCCGCCTCGCTCGCCTCCGAGTGGGTGCGGACCTTGTCGTTGCGGAACCAGTAGCGGAGCCCCTCCTTCGGGAGATGCTCCAGCTCCAGGTGGCGCCACAGAGCGAGCCGGCGGGTGAGGAACATCCCCGACATCTCCGTGGTCGCCTCCCCCACCTTCGCATCGAACGCCTCGGCCCGCTCGATCACCAGCACCGACAGATCGGGCCGATCCCGCCGCAGAAGCACCGCCGCCGCGGAGCCGCTGAACGCGCCTCCCAGGATGACAACGTCATAGCGCTTCGGCGCGCCGGGAATGGGATTAGAGGCGGACGATTCGACGGAGGTATCCATGGCCTGGGAAGGAGTCTAGCAGCCAAACGGTCAAGGAGAAGGTGTCAAATAGGCAGCCGCTGCGGCCAGGAATTGGCGCCCCCCTTCGAGAATTTCTCGGACCCATTCCGGCTCAATGACCACGCTCGTGGCGTAGTCCGCGCCTTGGCGAAGCTGGAAGGCACGGCTCAAGAGACGGTGGAACGTCGGGTCCAACCTCTTGGTCTTGGCGAAGAGGAGGCCGAACTGGGCGACCACCTGTCCATGGCTGGAGTACTCCAAACCCTCCGAGAGGAGCATCGCCTGCGCGATGTAGAAGCACCCATAGTAAGCGCGAGAAATGGCAAAATCCGCGTGGCCTTGTTCAAGAGTCGCCTCGGCCACGTCAAAGGATCTTCTCGCTTTCTCGAGGAGAGGTTCGATCTCGTTCAAGCCGCCCGCATCGCGTCCTTCCGGATGATCCTCAGGAAAGACGTCTCGCCTTTCTGATATGCCTCGTGGCTGACAGGCATCACCGAGAGGACGATACCAGAGTCCAGTGAGAGGGGCCAGGCGATCGGCTCGATACGCAGGATCTCCCGGCCGGTGTCGACCGGGCCGGCCAACAGCACCAGAAGATCGATGTCGCTCCCCTCCCGATGATCTCCCCGGGCATAGGAGCCGTAGAGCAGGAGGTCTCGAAAGCGTGCCCCATAGAGATCCTCCAGTCCCTTGCGGAGCTGGGCGACGACTTCTATGAGATCAGGTGGCAGGCGATGCATGGCGTTCCTATTGTAGCTCCTTCTGAGAACACCAGGGCAAGTGTCCAGCGCTGCAACCGGGGCCAAGCTCGAGCTGGGGTGCGAAGCCGCCCAAGGGGTGATGTGGCGCCCCCTCAGGCGACAGATCAGATAGGTCTCCGCGATTGCGCTCGCGGGAACCGCGCCACGATCCAGTCGCCGACCGCGCTCAGGGCTTCGGGGGCGAACGTCTCCTCGATCGTGGCGTACTCTTCGATGCTGCCTGTCCCGGCGTGCTGGAAAAGATGATTGAGGCCAGGCAGTCTCCGCACGTCGTAATCCGGATTACCGGCGGCGGCGAGCGCAGCGCGCACGGCTTCTGCGTTCACTCGGGCATCGACCTGGAAGTCCTTGTCTCCGAACAGAGCGAGGACCGGAATCTTCACGTTGCGCAGGTACACCGCCGGATCCTGCCGGACCAGCGAACGGAACCAGGCGGTCGTCGACACCCGGATCGCCTGCTCGATCGAATCGCCGTTGATCCCGAGGCGGGCGCGCTCCTCGGAGGTGAGCTGCGGCCTGCGGATCTCGGCGCGCGCCCGCAGCTTCTCCTGGATCTGGTCAACCGTCAGCGAGGGATCCGCGATGAGCTCCAAGTCCTCGGCCTGAGCCGCCAATGCGCGATCGATCAGCTTCTGGTCGAGGCCCTGGAGGCGGTAGAGTTCCCGGGTCTGGCGCAACAGCAGAGACCGCAGCGGCTCCCCCGGCGGTGCGAGGAGAACGAGGAAGCTCACCGATTTGTCCGATTTTGGAGCGACGGCGACCATTGGGGCGCTCAGACCGCCTTCGCTGTGTCCGATGATGCCAATCGCGCTCCCCTCCACTTCGGGGCGGGAGCGAAGAAACGCCACGGCGGCCCGGGCATCGGCCGCGAAGTCGTCGACCGTGGAGCCCATGTGGTCGCCTCCCGATGCGCCGGCGCCCCGATCGTCCCAGCGGAGAGAGGCGATGCCGCGGCGGGCCAGGGCGTCCGCGATCACCAGGAACGGCTTGTGGCCCATCAGCGTCTCGTCCCGGTCCTGCGGCCCGGAGCCGGTGACCAGGGCCACCGCCGGGAACGGACCTTCTCCCTTCGGCAGAAGAAGCGTCCCCGCCAGTTGGACGTTCCCCGCCTCACTGCGGAACGTGACCTCGCGGCTCTCATACGGGAACGGCCCCTTCGGAGTCTGCGGGCGGTTCAGCGCGAAGGCCGCCTCCTGTCGATGAAAAGTGAGGGGCAGCTCCCGTCCCCCCTGCGACCACGCGCCTTGAAGAGCGCTGCCATCGGCGTTCAGCGTGCCTTTGTAGGAGGCTCCGATGGCCTTCATCTCGAGCCGTAACATGCCGCCCTCGAAGACGGCAGCATCGACCGGGATTTTCGCCCCTTGATCGATACTGTCGAGAGTCGCGCCGAGATTGCCGTCGCCCTTCTTTTCGACGTGCAGGCCGAGGCGAAGCTTCGCCGCGCCCAGGTCGAGAGCTCCGAGCCACTCTCCCGCCGGGCCCTGCGCCGCCGCCTGGGCCGCCAACGTGCCCAGGGGGATCAATGCGAGCAGTACGAAGATCGACAGCCGCAGCATGAGCTTCGAAAAATTTCGGTTCATCTTCATTCTCCCTCTTCCGGATCGAAGATCGCCTCGATCGATATTTGAAAGACTCGCGAGATGCGAAACGCGAGGGGGAGGCTGGGATCGTACTTCCCCTTCTCGATGGCGTTGACTGTCTGACGCGAGACCTCCAGCCGCTGGGCGAGGTCGGCCTGCGTCCAGTCGCGCTCGGCCCGCAGCACCTTCAGCCGGTTTTTCATGAGTACTTCCGGCGCCCCATCAGGACGCCCGCGGAATGAGTGAGAAGCATCGCGGTGAAGACGTAGGCGAAGCCCGTTCCGGGCACCACACCCCTCACCAGAAGCAGCCAGTAGGTCAGGCCTCCGACAATGCCGGCCCCGAACGCGAAGGCGAGCGCCTCCACCTCGATCTTGCGCCGCAGCTCGTCGGCTTCACCCAGGAACCGGCGATACGCCAGAATCGTCGCGATGCCGAACAGCGCGTTGCCGGTGACTCCCACGAGGGTTGCCCCGAAGGGCAGCCACTCCCTCTTGATCACCAGGGTGACGGCGATGAAGGAGATCGCCCAGGCGAGGGCCCAAAGCCTGATACGCCGCTGGTTGTGTCGATCGCGCTGCGGGCCGGAACAGAAGTCGCTCAGAGAGTCGTCGGTCGATTTCACAGTCTTGTCTCCTTGTCATCAAGCCAAGCTTGCTTGACATACAAAGAGTACAGGCCGCTTTCCTTCCTGTCAAGCTTCCTTGTCTACCGCGCCTTCGCAGGCGTTCCTTTCCTCTGGATTCCGGTTCCTTTAGAGTACCCATCATGCCAACCCTGGAGTCGGTCCTCCAGACCTCGGACGGCCTGGCCCTCGCCGGCGAGCACCACCTGCGGCCGGACTGCCGCGCGGCGATCGTGATCGTCCACGGCTATGCGGAGCATACCGGCCGCTATGGCGAGGTCGTCTCGGCACTCGGCGCTGCCGGGTACGAATGCCACCTGCTCGGCCTCCGCGGCCATGGCCGGTCCGCAGGCGTTCGCGGCTACGTCGGCCGGTTCGGCGATTACCTGGACGACATCGACCTCTTTCTGCGCCGGGTCGAAGAGGTGCGGACGCAGGTACCCGGGCGGGTGGTCCCCCGGATCCTCCTGGGCCACAGCCTCGGTGGCCTGATCTCCCTCTCCTACGTCCTGCGGCGTCCGGAGGCCTTCACCGCGCTCGCGGTCAGCAGCCCGTTCCTCAGCCCTGCCATGGAGGTGGGCGCGCTCAAGGCTGGACTAGCGGCCGTCGCCTCCCGCCTGGCGCCCACGTATTTGATGAAGAGCGAGCTCGCATCGCGGTGGTTGAGCCACGACCCAGCCGTGGTCGCCGCGTACGAACAAGATCCGCTGGTCTTCAAGACGCTGAGCCCCCATTGGTTCTTCCAGACCCGTGATGCCCAGGAGGAGGTCTTGCAACGCGCCGGCGAGATCCGCCTGCCGGCCCTCTTCCTCGTCGGCGAAGCCGACCGGATCGCCGATCCGGCGCGCTCGCAACTGGTATACGAGCGTCTCGGCAGCGCCGAGAAACAGATCGTGGTCTACCCCGGCTTCTTCCATGAGGTTCTCAACGAAGTCGAACGGGTGCGGGTGGTCCACGACCTCCTCACATGGCTGGACCGATCTTCAACTTCGGGCGCGCGCTCTGCCGAGTCGCGGTAGAATCGAAGCCAAGAAGGGAGAGCACCAATGCGCGCTTTGGCAGAGAAACCGAAGTCGTCCCAGCCCATTCTGCTCCAGCCGAAACTGACCATCGGTGCTCCGGGAGACATCTACGAGCAGGAAGCCGATCGTGCGGCCGCTCAGGTAATGCGCCCGCCTGAACGACACGTGCGGCGGCATGCCAGTCCCCGCACTCCTCTCCAGGAACGTCGCGCTGACGAAAGCGCCGTGCCACCTGTTGTCCGGGACGCGCTCTCCTCACCCGGCCAGCCACTCGATTCAGCCACGCGCGGATTTATGGAGCCGCGTTTCGGTCACGACTTCAGCAAAGTACGGGTGCATGCGGACTCCCGGGCAGGAGAATCGGCGCGCGCCTTGGACGCTCGGGCCTACACCGCCGGAACGGATGTGGTCTTTGGAGCCAACGAATACGCGCCTGGGACCACCGAGGGACGGCGCTTGATCGCGCATGAGCTGGCCCACACGCTGCAGCAGAACCGCCTGGGCACCGGGATTCAGCGCTCGCCGTACACGGGCATCAACCGCGGTACCGACGACCTCCACGACCGGCTCCGCCGCGATTATCAAGGCGCCACGGGCTCACCCTCCATGGGTGGCGTGCAGTACACACAGGGCTACGAGCGGTGGCTCCTCGCGCAAAGGGAGAAAGGAGTCAATTTCGTTCGGCCCAAGTTCGTGCGGGTCAACCCGCTCGAGCGCCTCCGGCAGGGTCGGTCCACCGGGAGCACGACATTGGTCGTCAATGGGCAGCCGATCAATGGGGGGAACCTGGGCGCGAATCAGACGCTGCTTCTGGCGCAGCTTCAACCTACTCACGTGGTCCAGAGCCCGGGCCTCGTCACCGGGCAGGTCAGTTGCCGCTTTGGCCCTCAGTTCGGCATCGAGACGTCGGCCGAAGTCACGGAAGCGACACCGCCATCAGCCAGTGGTTGGCACGCAAGGCTGCCGGCCGCGGCACTGCGGGACCCGGTGCAGCAGAGGCCGCCGCAAGATTGCGTTGGCAAGTCCAACATTCCGGTGACGCTGCGCGGCCGGCCCGATGCAGCCTATCAGCGGCTCGTCCACGACAGCGAGATGGAGCATGTGCATGAGATCGAGGTGCTCCACAATCGCCACTTTGTTCCCTACTACAATTTTATCAAGACGCTTTCCGCAACCGCGGGAAATGCGGCCGCCTGCGAAACGTCTCTGCGCCAGCGCATCAGCCCTCGCGATGAGCAGACGGCGAACGCGTTCTTGTTGGCCGACCTGGCCGAAACGCGCAAGTACGACGATCCCTCGAGCACGCACCACAGCGGTCTGATTCCTACCATCACAGGCAGCTGCACGTCCGTCACGCTGACCCCTGTGCAGACGAATCCGCAGCAGGCGGGGGCCGGCCCTGGGAACGTACGCCCGGTGGCGCCGCAGGTTCAGGCGGTGACGGTCGGCAACCTGTCGGTGAGTGGCTCTTCGCTGATGGATGGAACGACGCTGATCCGCGCGTTCGCCTCGCCGGCGGATGCAGCGACCGCGATGGGCATGATGGCAACCTACGGCATCACGGAAATCCAGCGCATCGGTTCGTTCGAGATCCTCCTCAGCAACGGCCAGCCGCCGAGCGGAGCCCTGGCTGGTATCCGCGGTCTCGACATCGATCCCGACGCGTTCCAGGTCACTGCCGGCTTCCCGAACATAGCGGACTGGATCATCAGCCAGACATTGGGAGCGAACCTCCTCACCATTGTCGACTTCGGAGCACAACGTGACCAGGCTTACGCGGCTGTCGGTCTCATGCGTCGACACAGGGTCACTCGGAAGTCCTGGATCGGTCCGGAAGCATCACCGCAGATGATGTTCTTCACTGTCTGAGGCGGGAGATTTCGGTACGGCAACCTCTCTCATTTTTTGTGTCCGATCAGCTCGTAATATCTTGCCTTCGGCTCGCCGGTCCAGCCATTCACGCCATGTTTCGGGAGCCACCAGAGGTGAACGACCGCGGCGGCGCCGGCCAAAGGAAGCAGCAGAATTCCAAACGCCCAGACCCGATCCAGAGTCACGGAGATGGCCAACACGAGGCCTAGAACGATGGCAATCTTGAGCAGGCGACGCCACTTTGGCTTGTGCTCCTCAAAATGGCCGAAGAGGACGTTGCCGACGGCGAAGACGGACATGACGACCGCAACTTCGAACCAGAGTGAGTCAGCTCGCCACATACCAAAAATCTCCCTGTACCAAAGGACTGGTCCCGCGGCGGGCTCCGAAAGCCTGAACCGGCACAGGTTGGACTTCTCTCCCGCCCCTCGCGACCGTTTTGCGCCCTTCTTCCATTACTGCTACAATAGCAGTCTACCGTCGATCAGGATGGGTGACAAGGCGACGGTTCGAGGAGATCTGGATGCGTTCCCTCGTCCTCCCAGTCATCGCAGCTTTTACCATCGCCTCGGCGCCGCAGGGCGCGGTTCTCGCCTCTCCTAGAGCAGAGGCCGTCACTGGACAGGATTACGCCTGCAGGAGTTTGCTGCAGGACTCGACTCGCCTGCTCCTGGCACTTCTCGATCCGTGGACAGGGCTCCCCTATGATCATATCCCGTGCCTTGATGCGGCCCGGGATTTCAACCGTGCCTGGGGAGTGGTACCGCAGCTCGCCTCCGCCTCCATCAACACATTCGCGGAGGATCCAGCGCGCCTGGAGAGCACCGTGGTTTGGTCCTTCACGGACCAAGGCCCGCAAGGCGCGCCTCCGACCCTTCTCACGGCGCTCCGGGTGGAGCTGCATCTGTCTGCGCCCGGCGGTGGCAATGCGTTTGGTGGTCTGACCTGGGAGGTCAAATCCGACGTTCGCCGCTATCGATGGTTGCGGATTCGCTATGCGACGGATCGTCCGGATACTACCTGGGAGCTCAAGATCAACTCCGGGCAGAACCAACCTGAGTCGGTCGTGAAGCTCGACGGCTCGCGACCAGGGGGATGGAGGGAAGAGCGCTTCGAGCTCGCTACCAGCTTTCCTGGAATCAACGTCCAGCAGGTAAACCGGCTCGTCTTCGCGAGCCATTCGGCGTACGGCCTGCTCAACCCTATTCTGAGCGTGGACCAGATCTCCTTCGAAGCAGATCCGGCCCAGAGGGCGAGCTGCGCTTCATTCTGTAGCGAGCCGCCTCCTGCCTACCGGGACCTTGCCTGCAACGAGCCCCTCACCGGCGCCGTCAACATCGCCAATGCTCTCACCAGCCTCAGCCTCTTGCCTGAGGCCGGCTTCCTGAGCCGCAAGGTCGCTGAGCCAAAGGTGGCACGAATCCTTCAGACCATGGGAACGTTTCCGGTTCATCCCGGTTTACGGTCGTTTTTCCAGGACTGGCACTCACCCGTATCGGGGATGCCGGACCCGAAAAACCGCATCGCCAGTATGACCGATCAGCCGCAGCTCTACGCCGCGCTCATGGTCGTGGAGAAGACCTGGCCGAAGCAGGCTGCCCGCGCGGCGGCCCTGCGGCGCAAGCTGGATTTCTCGAAGCTGGTTGAGACATCGAATGGCTGCTGTCTGAACTGGGCCGTGGATCGCTGCGGTGGTGTCCAGTCCGGCTGTCTCGAATACGTCGGCACAGACAGTCTTCTCGGGTCCTTCCTCGCCCTTGCCTCCGGCGGCGCGCCGCTTTGCACCTGGCAAAGGCTCGAGGAGAAGGGTTGCGGTCTCGACGGACCGGCGAGCGCGCCCTGGTACACGACGGCGGGACCGGAAGCGTGTTTGAACGCGCTGATTCCCGCGATCGGCAACGGCGGCCCGTTCCTCCAACTCGCCGGCCTGCAATACTTGAAGAGCTCGTCGCTTCCTCTGGGCTCGCTGAGCCTCGCCGCTTCAGCCGGAAACATGCTCAAGGCCCAGGCTGACTATGCTTCACGGAACGGACTCATGCTGGCCGGGTGGACGAACGCGTCTAATCCCGCGGCGTGCGCTTACAGCACCTGCGAGGATTTTGTCCCTGAGAGAGTCACACCCTATATCTGGGCGATGGGTTTGGACTTGCGCCGCAAGCAGGCCTCCTCTTTCCTTCAGAAATTCCATCAGATGGGAGTCGATCAACCGCTCGACACCGGTTCTCTCAGACGGTCTTTCGGTCTCCGAGATGCTTGGGATCAGGACACGGGTAACGGGTCGTGACGCCTATCTCTACCTCGATACCGGCTGGAGCGTCCTCGGGCTGCTCAACGCCTGCCACGGCAGTCTGGTGCGCAACCGTTTCGGCGCGCACCCCGTCGCCGCCAAGGGCTACCGAGTGCTCCAGAAAGCCGAGCCTCTGTGCCTCCGCCCATAGGCCCATAGTGGCCCGGCCTCCATTGAGCCCGGCCTGCCCGCCCCCCTGCTGGAAGCACCTCTATTGCTCTGGGCGGGAGGCGTTCTTGACCGTGCTGCGAAACGCCGCACGTTACGTCGTTTTCGCCGGCACCACCGCCTGGTACACCCGCAGCGGCACCTTCGTCATCGTGCCGAGCACATCCCGCGTCGCTCCGATCTGGCTGGCTTTCGATGCCGTGGCTTCGACGAGCACCGCATCGATGATGTCGCTGTATTGCTTTCCGCCGTTGATGGTGAGGGCTACGACGGCGGCCTCGAGCGGGGACATGCTCGGGTTGTAGGCGGCGTTTTCAGCGACCGAGCCGGTGTAGATGCTGCCGTCGCTGGTCTTCAGGGCGACTCCCGCGTAGCTGGCGCTGTAGGGAGCGTACGACGTGTTCGCCGCCTGGAGGGCGGCTGTCGTCGCATCGTCGGTGGGAAAGGCCAGCGTCATGCCGTTCGACTGCGGCGACATGAGCCCCGCGGTCACGCCGAGGTCGCCGGGACCGAAGGCGTCCGGGAGGAGATCTGTCAAAAGCGTGGTGGGAGTCTTCGGCAGGATGATCTGGAGCTTCGATGCCGTTGTCAGCTCGTAAAGGAACTGCCGGCAATAGCCGCACGGCGCGGCGGAGACGGCCAGCATGTCGATGCCGGTCTCGCCGAAGGAGATGGCGTGCGCGGTGGCCGCCTGCTCGCCGTGGACGGTGAAGCTCAGGGCCTGGCCCGGAAACTCGTAGTTGGCGCCGAAGTAGAGACTGCCGCTCAGGCCATGCGACACCGCGCCGACGCGGAACTTCGAGATCGCCGGCATGGCGAACTTCTCCGCCCAGGGGATGAGGCCGAGCATGAGCTTCTCGAGCGGCACGCCCGAGGCGACGATCGCGTTCACGACGGCCGCCGGAAGATATCCTCCGGCAACCTGGTGCTCGGATTCGACGCGCGAGATCAGCTCGGCGGACAACTTCGGGAGGTCGACGGCTTTCATGCCGACTTTCATGCAGTGAACGCCTCCTGGCGGAAGAAGCCGGCAAAGCGCTTCAGCACGGAAGTGGTCATGTAGGGATGCGTCGTCGAGCCGGGGCCGGCCTGGACGAACAGATCTCCGTGCTCCTTCAGGAAATCCTGATACGGCGCACCGTCGCCATGCGCAAAGAAGGCCTTCTGGTCGGTCCACGACGAGTTGTAGACCAGCGCGTCATGCTGCGACGGCGGCAGCGCCATCGCTTGCTCCGAGGTGTCGGCGAAGCTGACAGTGTACATCAGCGTCGTCGGCTCCTCGACGCGCACGCGGGCCACGTACCCTTTGAGCGCTTCCTTCACCTTATCGCGGCATCCCGGCTTCATGACCCAGCGCGCCTCGACCTGCCACGCGGTCATGGTGTCGGCTTCGGGGCGGATGAAGCCGTCGATCATCTCCAGCGTCTGCACCATCAACCAGGGAACGGTCGTCCCGTACATGTTCAGGAAGTAGGCGCCGTTCTTGGCGAAGAACTCCTTCATGATCGGCGAGCTGTGATGCCTATGATAGGCATCTCGATCCTTGTAGCCCTCCACGAAGGCCACCTGCTCCGGCCCCGGCATCGGAAACGTATTGACGCCGGGATCGAGGTTGGGCGTGTGGATCAGGTACATCCAGGTATCGGGCTGATCCTTCTCCACCTGAGCGGCCAGCTCGCCGAGGGCGGCATACGCTTTTGCCTCGTTGCCGGGGATGATCGAAAAGAACGCATCGTTGAGATACATGGAAACTCCTTTCAGGAGCCGAGTGCCGCGAGGATGCTTTGCGCCGATTTGAACGCCAAAGCCATGATGGTCAGCGTCGGATTCGCGGTCGCCACCGTGGGGAAGCTGCCGCTGCCGACGATCCAGAGATTCGGGACATCGTGGGAGCGCTGGCTCGCATCGACGACCGAGCACGCGGAGTCGGTCCCCATGCGGTGCGTGCCCATGATGTGGCCCGCGCCGTACATGTGGTACTCCTTGCCTTGATACGAGAAGTCGCCCGGTCCGGGGTTCCTGCCGGGCGGATAGGGATGGACCGTGGGCTGCGTGAACTCCGTCGCTCCCATCTGCTTGAAGACCGCCGAACAGGTATCGGCCGCCACGCGGAAACCTTCCATCGTGTACTCATCAAGGCCATACTCGATATGTGGCCGCGGGATGTTCAGGCCGTCCGTATAGGTCGGGTCGAGGGTGACACGGTTTTCCGCCTGCGGCGACTGCTCGAGCAGGAGGCCGAAGCGGAATTGCCGCGTGAGGAAGGAGTTGAGCTGCTCCGCAAGCTTGACGCCGCCCAGGCGCTGGCCCTGCGGATTGAGCTGCGAATTGTTCGTGCCGGTGATGAAATCCATCGTCGTCGTGTAGGGATCGCCGGTCGAGAAGTTCCATCCCTCGTTGCCGATCTCCATGCGGAAGGCCGCACGGTTCGACCGGAACTCGCCGTCGCGCAGCGACTCGATGCCGGAGGTGGCCAGCGGACCGCGATAGCCCCACACCGGCTGGTCGGCCAGCGCCCACGCCAGATAAAGGACATGGTCCATCAGATTGCGGCCGACCTGGTCGCTGCTGTTGGCGATGCCCTGCTGATTGTTGGAGAGGAGGAGCAGCTTGGCGTTCTCGATGGCGTGCGCCGCCAGGACATAGATCGTTCCGGTCACCGACATCGGCTTCGACGTCAGGTCGCCGTTGGCGTCACGGGACCACTGGAGATAGTCGACACGTGTGGCGTTGCCGCCTTCGACCGCGATGTTGACGGCCACCGACTGGTAGCTCACGGTCACGTTGCCGGTGTCGAGCGCGCTGCCGAGGGTCACGGTCGGATCCCACTTCGCCTGGATCGGGCAAATGGGGATGCAGTTCGTGTTGCCGGCGCAGACGCGGCGGTTCTGGTACGGCTCGGAATTGCGGCCGGCGGGCGTCGAAGTGACGAAGACGGAGTACTCCTTGCCGCCCTCGCTCCCTTCGCCCGGGACGCTCATTCCGCTCACGGCGCTGCTGATGGTCTGATCGACGACGCTCGACGGGATGGGATTCATCGGATATTGATAGCCCGGCGGATAGCGCAAGCCGATCGCGGCCTGCAGCGGCTCCTGTTGGGCCACGCTTGCGGCGACGCCGATCTCGCTCTCGGCCAGGCCCCACAGCGTCTCCATCTCGTCGTAGGAGATCGGCCAGTCCTGAAAGACACCGTAGGTCGACTGCATCGTCAGGTCGTGCGGCACGAGGCGGAGCGATGTGCCGAGCCAGTGCCAGGCCGTGCCGCCTCCGATGCGCTCGTACGTGCTCGAGAACTGGAGCTGGCGAACCTCACCCTTTGCGTTGACCGGAGCGCCCGCGGTCTGGGACTGAATGAGATGGCTCTGCTGCGGCGGCCGGCCGATGGCCAGCACCGTTGCGCGCGGAGCCGGGAGCGCGGCCGGATCGGGAAGGCTGCCCACGCCCGGACCGGTGCGGCCGGCCAGCGACGGGTAGGGCGACTCTGGCGTCTTCGCCAGCGCGAGGTAGAAATTCTCCATGTACTGCTCGCGGCTGTCCGGAACGGTCGGACCGGCCTCGAGGATCAGCACCTTCTTCCCGGCCAGGCCGAGTTGCTTGGCGATGAGATTGCCCGAGACGCCGGCACCGATGATGACGACGTCGTATTGCGCCGTGGTGCTGCCATTTCCATTGCTCACTGTCCACCTCCGTCAGGGACGTTGACGCCGAAGGTTGCCAGCGACGCCGGCGGCTGGCTCCAATAACCGAATGTGAAGGGGCTGTAGCCCATCGGATGGGCTTGCGCCGCCTTCCAGACAAGACCGTTCGTATACGCCTCCGAGGAGACGACCTGCACCACGGCGCCGGGCGTGCCGGCGTTCTGGTAGGCGGGCTTGTACCAGGAGCCGAGGTACCACATCGCCACGATGCTCTGGGCGATCTGCGCCTGGTTCGAAGGCGTCGGGCTGGCGGTCTCCAGCAGCGTGTCGGCGATGGTCTGCGCCGGCTGCGTGGCAATGGCGCGGTAGGCATTGAGAAGAGCATCCATCGCCTGCTGACTGACCTGCGAAACAGCGAAGCCGTAATAGAGGCCGGAGAGATTGACCGGGTCCAGGAACGGCCTCAGAACGCTCGACTGGAAGCCCGTCAGGGCAGCCGACATGTTCGCGAAGTCGGCGAGGATATTGTCAGGAACAGGAGTTGTCGTCATAGGTCTCCCCTTTCTCTATTGGGCCCGCTGCAGGACGTACGTGAAGTCCGATGCGACCGGGGTCGTCATCGTGGCGTTGTTGTGGCACTCGATGCAGTTCGAGGAGACGTTCGGCACCATCCCCTGGATGTACGTCTCGGCCGTCGTGTTGGCGAGGAACGTCGGCGCCGGCGTGCCGAGAGGATCGCCGGCGATGGCCTGGCACGTGCCGGTGTTCGTCGGCCACATGGTGCTGATCAGCTCATAGTTCTGCCACACCGAATCGGGATTCACGCCCGCGAGCAGCTTCACCGCGTCGGCGTTGCGCTCCGCGGCGCTCGTGGGGGCGAATTCGTTCCCCTTGAATGTGTTGATGCGGACGATCTGGCTGTGGAAGGAGCTGACTTTCGTCGGGTCCCACGGCCGCGGCGGCACCTGGTTCGGCGGACAGTCGGCCGCGGAGCACTTCGGGTTGTAATAGTTGTAGCTCGCCTTGAGCGTCCCGCCCTTGACGTCGTCCTCGGTCGGCACGTTGTCCACGTGCTCGAACGTCGACCAGAGCCACTGCGCGCCGGAATTCGTCTTGTGGCCGATGTGAAGCCCGACGAGCCCCATCGTCTGTTTGCCGCACTTCGCGGGATATGGAGGATTGTCCGACGCCGGGGAGTAGACGAGCACCTCCTCGCTGTGGAAGCGGCTCATCTCCGAAGAATCGATGATCTTCCACGCGGACTTCACCATGATCGCTCCCTCGGCACCGCCGAGGACGCCGCACGGGAACTTCACCGTGCCGCTGAAGACCTTCTGGCCCGCCTTCGAATAGAGCGAGTTCGAGAGGATGTAGTCGAACATCGGCTTGTTCACGAGGATCTCGTAGCGGGTGTAGACCCCGTTCTGATCGATGAGCGGACCGGTGTTGAACGGCTGGCTGAACTCCGTCAGCACGGTCGGCGTCTTTCCGACCTGGCTGAGGATGCGCATCCCCGGCGCGTAGTCGGCCGTGCACTCCGGCGGGACGGGCGTACTACCTTTCCACACCGGCGGCTTCCCGCCAGGGAGGAAGACGTCGGCGACGTCGCGATAGTGTTCCCACACTGTATCGTTGTCGCCGTCCTGCCCGATGGTCTTTGTCGGATCGCCGTTGCCATCCGGCCCCGGAGGCCAGTTGAGGGCGATGAACGAGTTCCACGAGAAGATGTCGAAGTCGCCCTGAATGGCCAGCAGCTTCTCCTCGTTCGTCGCGTTCGGCGGCAGCGCCCCGAACTGCGCATCGCCAGGGATCGCCGAGCTCAGCACGATGGCCGGTCCGCTGGGTGCCGCCGTCAGCTTGGCTTCCTGCGCCGGAGCCGGCGTCTCCGTGGCCGCCGTTTTCGGCAGCTCCTTCCTACAGGCGAAAGCGAGCGCGAGCAGGGTGATCGTTGCTAGTTTCCTCATGGTGCCTCCATCTCGAATCAAACGAGGAACGTCCGAACCAGCGGAGCCAGGTTGGGGGGATATGCGCCGTCCGGATTGAACGGCGATCCAATGGCCTGCTGGAAGCGGAAGTGGTGACCAGGATCGACGGATTCTTTGATGCGGCAAAGCTCGGCGTAGTTGTCGCCGTAGAACTCTTTCGGCCAGTCGTGCAGGAGCGGATCGATGTAGTTGCAATAGGCGCCGATCGAGTGCGGCGCCATGCCTTCGCCGAGCTGGTACGCCCAGTTGACGTTCTGTACGGTCTGGTCGGTCTGCGGCCAGATGGCCTTCACTTCCCAGAGGAAGCGCGCATCGCGGTGCCAGAAAGCCGTATCGGTCTTGGAAACCTCGGTGACCTTGCCGCCCATGTGCGTCCAGACCAGAAGGCTGTTCGGCGACGGCGCGCTCGTCATCGACGTGGTCAGCACGTCGATCGCGGCCGGCGTGAAGGACTTCGGCGCCATGAAGCCGGAGCGGATGTAGCCGCTCATCCCGCCGACAACGGTGAGCAGCCCATTGAAGATCTCGAAGTCGGGCAGCGTCATGTCGTAGAGGTTGATGTAGACGTTCGGGAACTTGAGGATCGGAGCGATCAGATCCATTCCCTCGCGGCTGTTGCCGTTGAAGATCGGCGTCAGGCCGACGGTGTTGACGAGCGTGTCGGGATGGGCCGGCAGCGCCACTTTCCCCATGTACCCGTAGACCGCCAGCGTGTCGGGAGCCTTTTCGATCCATTCATTGTAGAAACCAAGGACTTCCTGCGCGTACTCGATCGGATAGCGGATCTGTCCGCACAGCATCGTCGGCGTGTTCGGCATGTGGACCCGGAGCTCGAACGCGACCGCGATGCCGAAGTTGCCGCCGCCACCGCCGCGGCAGGCCCACCAGAGGTCCTGCTCTTCTTTCGACTTCGACTCCGCGGAGATCGTCCGCAGCTTGCCGTCCGGCGTGATGAGCTCGATGGAGATCAGGTTGTCGACGCTCAGACCGTACGAGCGCGAGACGAAGCTGATGCCGCCGCCGAGCATGAAGCCCGGAATGCCGACGGTCGGGCAGCCGCCGCCGATCGGAATGAGGCCGGTGTTCGTTGCCTGCAGGAAAAGATAGAGGTCGCGCCAGCGATTGCCGGTCTCGGTCCAGACGACCTGCCGTTCGAGGTCGAGGCGCTTGGCGGTCATCTGGGTGAGATCGATGACCATCCCACCCTGATTGAGGCAATAGCCGGCCGCGCTGTGACCGCCGCCGCGCACGGTGAACGGCATTTCGTGCTCGAGGGCAAATTTGTAGGCGGTGGCGACGTCTTCCCGGTTGACGCACATCGCCACCACGCCCGGTCGCAGATCGATCCGGCCGTTGTCGATGACGAGCGCCTGGTCGTACCCTGGCTGGCCCGCCTCGAGCAGCGTCCCCGCCAGCTCTTCCCTGAGCTTCTTCAAATACTTCCTAGGAACCATAATTCTCCCCCTGCCGCGAAGCCATCGGTGAGTCTGTGAGCAATGTTTGCCCGCGCAGGCAAACCTCCGAGCCGTGGCGAGCGGTGCAAGAACCTTGATTGATAGCTGCGTTGAGCTCCGGTTGGCTGTAATCCAAGGTCCGTGCCATGCGAGGGCCATGGCTGGCCGATTCGTCAAAGCCCTTTAGATCTATTCACTTACAACTCTTTCCGGCCCTGCGCCCGGGTAGGGCGGCCATAGAGGGAGGAGACCCGACATGTCGGCGGCACGTCACCGACATGTCGGATCGTTACGCGGTGCCTCACCAGTCTGTCTGCCCCGAGATGGGTGCCGAGATGGATGCCAGGCGACTGGAGAGTGAGTGGCTCTTCGCTGATAGATTGTTCGCCGGGCAAGTGGGAGCGGCGCTGGCGCGCTGAGCCCGCACGACTCTCGCACTTCCGCGAGAGTCCTCTCGCAAATCTGCGTGATTCCCAGCCCCCGCCGGGGCCCCAGCCCTCCCGCCGTTTCGCGTCAACCGTCTGAATCCATTGACCTTGTCTCCGCCCCTCGACCTCCTGCGAGGGGTGGTACAACCCATGCGATAGGGGAAAGCCGAACCACCCGGCGCAAAGCGGGTCAACCTGAAAAAGGAGACGATTCCATGAGCCAGCAGATCATTGCCACCGTCGAGTCCGAGGCCTCCCCCCTGAGTGGACAGAAGAACCGTTCGAGCGAAAACTTCGAGTTCCTCGCGCTGCCCAATCCGTCGACCAGCGTGACGGGCCAGGTGACTGGAAACTCCAACGCCAGCCAGATCGACGCCTCCATCATGCACGACATCAAGTTCGACAACGATGAGATCGTCGGCCAGATCTCCGATGGGGTGGTGACCATCACGCAGGATCTGGAGATGGGAGCGAGCTACTACATCGCGAGCCCGGCGAACGCCGGGAGCGCCGAGTTCACGGTCACTTTCTACGGCAACATCTGAAGCCTTCCACCGGGGGCCGGGGGGCGGTCTCTGCCGCTCCCCGGTTACCAGTCTAATCGCGAACCGGGAGGCCAAGCTTCAACGCAGCCTGCGATTCACCACAGTAAAAGATGGTGGCACGCAGGGAGCGTTCGTCTTGCTGTATCGAGTCCGGACCGATGGAGACAAACGCAGTGTCTGCGCCCTTCCGTTGAGCCCGCAATCGGATGGTCTCGATCAGCGGGCTCGGATCGAAGAACCCCGTGGTATAGCTGTTGCTCTGCTCTGGAACCGATGCGCGGACGTTGCCCAGGAAGCCACAACCCTCGACCCGGCGGGGAAGCTCTCCGTGATTCGTTTCATAGACGTTGAGAACCCGCACGGCAGCCTTGAGGTCCGCGGGAGCGGTCGAGGCACACGAGCCGAGAAGGAACCCAAGCAGGGAGATCATCGGGATGGCTCGCGTTGTCCAATACGTGTCGAAGATCAGACGCATATCCCCTCCGATCCCAGTCATTTTACAGCAGAAGGCCAGGACGGCAAAACGACGGGTTCTTCGGCAACGCCGGCGGTACTATCATTGACCTGTGCAGCTCTGAGCCAGGAGAGAAAAACCCATGAGCCCCTCCACCCCGCCGCAGATCGAATGCGAGCGTCACCACACGACGTTGTACGTCAGCGACGTCCTTGCCGCTGTCGACTTCTATACGAACAAGCTCGGTTTCCGCCTGGGCTTCACGTGGGGCGAGCCGACGACGATGGCGGGCGTGAATCTGGGGGAAGCGCAGATCTTCCTGGCGCAGGGCACGCCCAATCCCGCAGGCTGCTCGGTGCAGTTCGTCGTCGGCGATGCCGACGGGCTCTATGAGCACCAGCGCGCCAACGGAGTCGAGGTCGTGGAGCCGCCTGGGGACAGGCCATACGGATTGCGCGACTACACGGTCCGGGATCTGTCCGGGTACCTCCTCGGATTCGGGCATTACATCTACAGCGTTGGGCCCCGTGTCGAGATCGAGCGTGTGGATGTGCCGGTGCGCCTGGAGAAGCGTCTCGCCGCCCTGCTGCAGGACCTGGCCGAGCACAAGCGGATGAGTCTGACCAGCTGTCTCGAAGAAATCCTGCTGCACACCTGCGAGCCGCTCGGGGACGGCGTCGCCAGCCCGCATACCCGGAGCCAGCTCCGCTACATCCAGGAATTGAAAGCGAAGCACGGCATCGACTACGACAGCCATGCGAGCTACCGCTTTGCCGAGAGGGCGTCCGCTTCCCGCGAAGAGGGCACAACGTTCCGGCTCGAAGGGATCGATCACGTCGCCCTGGCCGTGCGGGACGTCGAGCGCTCAGCCCGCTGGTATGAGGAAGTCCTCGGCCTCCATCGGCTCTACCAAGAGGTTTGGGGCAACCTTCCCGCCGTCCTGGGCAGGGACAGCACCTCTCTTCTCGCCCTGTTTCCCGTGGAAGGCGAGAACCCCCAGCCACCGCCCAAGCGCGACACCCTCGCCATGCGTCATGTGGCCTTCCGGGTGAGCCGTGCCGAATTCGAGAGAGCGCAGATGGAGCTTCCGCGGCGGGGCATCGTGGTTGAATTCCAGGACCACGAGATCGCTCATTCCATTTACTTCCGAGATCCCGATGGGCACCAGCTCGAGATCACGACCTACGAGGTAGAGCCGGCGCCTTAGCTACAGATCTAGCGGGTGCCCTCGTAGTGATTCCAGACGTGGAGGGCGTAGTAGAGAGGGCCGTGGTCATTGAACGAGTCGAGCGGCTGCCGGAGGAGCCAATCGTGCCCTCCGATCACCTCGTGGACCTCATCCTTGAGGTTGCCCAGGATTCCGCTCACCGCATCCAGCAGGCCCCCGGCCTGCCCGATCCGGCCCTTGCTATCGATATATTTCTCGACTCCAACGTGCTCATACCTGCCTTGGCCCTGATGAGCCTTCAGGCCGACTGGCGGCACTCTGGCGACAACATCGTTGTTGTTCACAAACCGATACGCAGGCACCTTCAACCGCCTGACGAGCTCGGCATCTCCGACCAGAGGCGATCCGAACGTATAGAGCCCCCGGACACCGGGATACCGGGCCGCGGCAAGCGTGGCCAGAGCCGCCCCTAAGCTGTGCCCGGTGAACCAGACCGTCCTCTTCGGCCGTTCCTTCGCGAGCTGTTGCAGGCGCGCCGCCAGCGGATTCCAGACCTCGTCCAGAGCGCTCCTGAACCCGGAATGGACACAGCCTCCCCCCTCGACCTCCTCCAGGCAGAACTTTGCATCGGTGATCACGTCCCGCAGAGCGGCCAGAAGCGCCGTCAGGTTACCGTGGGCGCTGGGCTTGAAAACCTGCGTTCCCCGAAAGGCGACGATCACAAAGTCAGCGCAATGAGCCACATAGCATTCTGTGCTCGCACCGTGGAACGGCTGGTCGCCCGCGAGTGTCAATCCGGCCTTCGCGAACGCCTCGCGCGCGAGCTTCGGACCGGCATAGGCGAGAAGAGCCGCCTCCGCGAGCCACCAGGCATTGACCGGCTCGAAAGCGGTCGCACCGTGGCGGAACGGATGACGGCTCGCCTCCTGGAAGTAGGGATGAACCGTCTCAGGAATCGGCGGATACACGACGTGCGGGAGCGGGCTCGGAATCGGCTTCGTCATGATCTCCCCTTTTCCAATTGCCTCTCGCGCCGACGCGGCGAGACGCATGCATTGACACCCGGGAAGCTCTCGGTACGGAAAGGTCCGTCACCCTACTCCGCTCCTGCCCCATGTCCATTGGACGGACCTGCGGCAGGGATTCTCCGAGCTCTGGCCGAAGTCACGCCATCAACCGCGAGAGCACTTTCAGGAGTAGTTGACGCACGCCAAGCAGGCCTTTCGGAGCGCTCATGGGCTCTTCAGGCTTCGTTTTCCACTTTTCTCTCTTTCGAGCCGTTCGAGGTCCGGTCCCTCCCACGGAGGGTCCGGACACGGCGGACGGGATGGCGCGACCGCGACGAAACGATCCGGCCGAATGAGAGCCCAGCGCGGCCCCAGCACGTAGATGTACACATATTCACCCGCGCCCATCACAACGTAGTCCCCGTAGATCGCCGGGCCCAGTGCGTACTCCCCCGTCGGCAATCCCGGCGCTGCCCACAGGCAGTGCCCGCCGTGCACGTCCAGCGCGTACAGCGCAGTCTTGTTGGTTGAAACAAACACGATGTCGTTGACCACAGCTGGCGAGCTGAGCCCCGTCTCGGTGGACTTGTAGAGAGGCGGGCTGGCGGTTGTATAGCGCGAGACCTTATCGTCGGGGTTTTCCTCGGTGGGCCAGGCGTCCTCGAGCGTGTTCCAGTCCAGCGCCCGCACGAACGGAGTCTTGTCCAGATCGGCCATGTAGTCTCGGCCGAGACCGATGAAGAGCTTGCCGGTGCCCGCGTGCACGGCCGGGGTGGCGAAGATGCCCCAGTTGTTCTCATAACCATCGGGCTCGGTAGGAGCCACGGTGCAAATCGCGGTTCCACGGTCATCGGGCAGACCACTACCGCCGGCTCGGGGGAGCAGTTGTCGCCGCTGGATGACCTCAAGCGTTTCGGGTTTTAGCAGGAAAAACGAGCCGTTCTTGCTGCCGAAGGCGACGACTCGCTGCCCGTTGTAGGAGAAAATCGTCGGCGAACCGGAGACGTCCACGTCGCCATCAGTCGGCTGATAGCTATCGTCACGCCCGGGCTGGAAAAAGCCGCAGAATTGGCCGGTATCGGCGCACAGGGAAAGAAGGCCGCTGCCGTACAACTCGTCCGGCAGATCCGTACCCTTGCTCCGTTCGTCCTCCTTGATCTGCGAGTTTCCGGTGCCAACGTAGATCCGGTTCAGCACGCGATCGTACGCGCATGACGACCAGACCGAGCACCCGGTTTCGAGAGTGCCAGGTTGCGAGTCGTCGTGCAGGCGGAAACCGGCCGCCTGGGCCCACGACGCCGCGACCGAGGCAGGTATCACGTTGGGTGAGTTGTCCGACGTGTCGGTGAGCTTGCAGGTGCAGAACAGCCATAACACCCGGCCGGTCTCGGCGTCGAGGCAGAAGACGAACCCATAGGCTTGGGGGACTTCGCCTTCTCCGCACCCGACGTATACCTTGCCGTTGACGACCAACGGTCCACTCCAGCTATCGCACTTCGGCTGGCGGATCGGCTGATTCTGCGCCTCGCAGGGAGACTTCAGGTCTGTCTCCCAGAGCGCAGCGGTGTAGGGCGGTGAGTTGGACATCGTGTCGGCATCGATGCAGTACACTTTTCCGTGGACCCCCGTAAGGTACACCCGGCCGCCCACCACGGCGGGAGATCCCCCGATGCCTCGCATACCTGGGAAGTGCGCATAGCCCGACACCGGAAACCGCCCCTCTTTGTCGCCGGTCACCAGGTCGATCTTGTAGAGCGTCGCAGTGCTTGCGGGATAGTCCTTACCCGAGCCGACGTAGACCTTGCCGTCGACGACGACCGGCTTGGTGATGATCGAGCCGTCCACCGATACCTTGGCGTTCAACTCCATCCGGTTAACGCTCGTGCGGCGGATGCTGCTCAGCCCTGAAGCGGCGCCGGTATGGCGCAGATCGTGCTGATACATCCACCAGCTCTGGGGGAACAAGTAGGGCAGAACAGCGCTGAGGTCGACGTACTCCCAGATCCGCAGTTGCTCGACCGCACGCCAGTCGATGTCGTCGCCCGGCCGCTGTACGCCCGGGCGGTGCCATGGCACGTCAGGGAGAGGATCGGGCGGATAGAACAGCTCTTCCTCCGGCATGCCGCCGGGAAGGGACATCGCCTTTTCCGCGACCCGCCACAGCCGGGAGCGGAATTCCTCGAGCGGCTGCTCGTGGGGTAGCGGGAAGGAGGTGAGGTGAGCGCCCTGGCTGAAGCGGATTTCGTAGGGCTTGAGTTGCCTCACGCCCCGCCCAGTCTGGACCTCGGCGTGCGTGAGGAACTCGCGCAACTCCTCGACCACCTTTGCCGGCGGTTCCGTGAAGACTGAGAGGGCCCGCTCGGTCGCCGCCCAGACCTCCCGCAGCGCGTCCTCGCCGGCCAGCCGCCGGGCCCTGGCAATCTCGCGCAAGATCTGTTGCAGCAGCCGGTCCCGCGGCAGGCCGATCGGTACGTATCTGCCGGGACGGCGAATCCTGGCCCAGACGAATCCCATTTCGGCGTTGGCGCCCGAGTCCCAGACCGGTTTCGGCCGGTCCGAATCTCCATCGACTCGGAACATCCGGACCGTTGCCGCGTCGATGCCCGCCATCTCCTCGTCCGTGAACGGCAGGAACAGGATGACCGGAATGGGCTCCTCGTTCGGGTCGGCCGCACCCGCGTTCGCAACAGAAACCTCGCCCGCGCTCCCCAGATCCCCCAGGGTTACATCGGCCAAGCGGCCCTCGGCTCTTTCGACGCTCAGGTTCCAATTGGCCAAGCGCCCGGCGTCCACACCTGCCACAGCCGGAGCCAGATATGGCTTCTGCAATCGGTGCTGCGGCTGTGCCATCATGGCAATCTCTAGGCCTTCCTCTGCGCCAAAGATTGTTCGAGCTCCGCCTTCAAAAGCTCGAAATTCTTCGCCTTTTCTGCCTCGTCTTTCCCCTGCGGCTCAATCAACATGGGCCTCGTGAAGGAACTACAGCCATCCCCCTCCTCTTGTCCCGCCGCTCCCTTTCCAATCGACCGTTCCAGATATACAAATTTCTCGACCGGGAAAGCCTTGTCACATGGTAATGGCATCGCGTGCCCTCCTTTTGGATGAACTGGACAACATAAATTGTATCAGGTCTTGCGCTATCGGAGAAGAGCTTCAAATTCAGGATCGCCACGCAGTGGATCCCAAACGGGATCGAATCGGAGCTCCGGGACGGACATGGGGTCCCTGTAGGAATGAGTGAGCAGCCAATTGAGACGGGCGACCGCCTCCTGCCGGCGTCCCAGCCGGGCGTCGACCATGGCCTGGATCTCGATGTACCACGGTCCGGAAAACGCATCGTACCGACCCTGTTCCACCGCTTCTGCCGCTTTGGCGATCGCCTCCTCGCGCCGGCCGAGTTGGGCAAGGGTCAACGCCAGGTAGGAATTGAACAGAGGGTGTCGTGAATATTGAGCTGTGCGCAACTGTAAAACCTTAAGATTACCTTCGGCGAGCGCCAAGGCTTCCCGCTGATGTCCGAGCCGCTCGAGGGCCAGGACCTTGAAGACCGAGAGCCGGATCTGGTCCATCGGGGACAGCGCGCTCCGGTCCTCCTCCTCTGTGAGACGTGTCAACGCTTGTTGATATTTGTGCTCATAGAGATCGAAGAAAAAGACAGCCAGCTCCATCGCCGGGGTGTCGCGGACCGGCGAGGCCTCAAGAACTGCTCGGGCCTCGCCGAGGTGCCCGGTCCAGGCCAGGAGGGCGCGCGCCTTCTGCTCGTAATAGAACGACTCGTCGGGCGCCAGTGCGATCGCCCGATCAAAATTTTCGTTCGCCTCGTCATACTTCCTCAGGGCGGCATAGGTCTCCGCGACGGTCCAGACCTCCTCGGCGGAGCGCGGATTCAGGGCAAGGGCTTTATTGAGCTCGCCGATCGCCTCTTCCAGCCGGCCGAGACGCCGCAGCAGCAGGCCGCGGGTGTCGTGGATGACCGCGAGGTTCGGAGCGATCCGGTCCGCTGCGTCGAGGTCCTGGAGGGCGGCGGCATAATCGTTCAGGCAGCGGTAATGAAAAAAGGCCTGGGCCAGGCGGGTGGCCACCAGGTCCGGGCCGAGGGCGACCGCTCGTTCCATGGCGTGCCGCGCCTGCTCCTTGCGCCTGATCGACCGGTCGGTGTTGAAGGCGAGATAGGAATGGACCTGCGAGAGCTCGGCCCAGGCCTCGGCGAAACTCGGATCGATCTCGACGGCCCGGTTGAACGCCTGGGCGGCCTTCTCCAGATTCTGCGGTGAGTAGAAGGGCTGCTCCTTGAGGACGATTCCCTGGACGTAGGCGCGATACGCCTCCGGATTCTCGGTGGAACGCCGGCCGATTCCTTCTTTTTGTTCCGGCGTCAGGTTCACCTCCAGCGCAGTAATCACGCCCCGCGAGATCCCCTGCTGCGCTGCGAACGGCTGGTCTGCGTCGCCTTCGACTGGTGAGATGGGCACGAGGGTGTCGTCCGCCGCCCGCACCAACTGGACAGTGACCCGGACTTGCCGCCGGCCGGGCCTCCATCTCACCTTCCCCAGCAGGAGGTAGTCGACCTCGAGCTCGTCCTCCAGGTCCTCGATGGGTTTGGTCCGTCCCTGGGCGTCCAGGGCGTTCCTGCTGGGGATGACCTGCATGCCGGGGGCGAGCGCCAGGCTGGCCGTGATCTCTTCTGTCAATCCGGCGGCGAAGAAGGGGTCCTCGGGCTTGCCGAGGTTTTCGAAGGGGAGGACGGCGATGCGGATCTCGCCGTTCCCCTTCAACTTGGCTTCGTGCCGGGCCCAGGCGATCCAAAGCACGAGGGCGACCATCAGAACAGCGGCGGCTTTCGCGAGCCGCACCCTCCCCCGCTCCGCGGGCTTCGGTGCGGGACTGGACGGCGGGAGGATCTCCGGCAGCGGTCCGGGATCCTCCTCTCGCGGCCGGGCCGGCTCCCCCGACGCCAGTTCGACGGCCGCGACGAGCTGGTATCCCCGCTTGGGGATTGTCTGGATGTAGCGCGGTTGACGGGCGTCATCGCCCAGAGCCTTCCGGAGACCGTGGATCACCTGGGTCAGGGCCCCCTCTTCAACGAAAGCCCCTCCCCACACCGCCGCCAGGAGAGTCTCTTTGGAGACCACCTTCCCCGGCTCGGCGGCCAGAGAGACGAGCACGTCCATCATCCGGGGCTCCAGGCGCAAGGCTCGCCCTTCCGAGCACAGGGCGTTTTCGGCCTGATGAACCTCCCACTCTCCCAACCGGAACCTGCCCAGATCGGGCACGCGAGGAGCTGTTTCCGCTGGCTGGCTCATTTGAACCTTGGTTTCCGAAGAGCGGGGCGCTCTCCGGATCTTCTTCATTCTACTTCACTAACATCCTCCTGATATTTTCCAAATCCTTTCCTCAGGACAGGAAGACCTCCAGCCGGGCAGTCTAGGGCCACGGTCGCGGCCCTGAACGCCGCGAGATCCCTTGGAGGGTTTGAGATGGTCGCAGAGTCTGTCGTCGTTCCCTTCCACAGCCGCTCGTCTCTTGAGCCGGCCCCCTCTTCCGCCGATCTCACATCTCGCGGCCGAGCTCTCCTCGAAATCCAGTACCACCTCATTCAGAAGAAGCTCCTTCACCTGAGCCGCCGCAGCGGCCTGCCCGAGCACGAGGCCGAAGAATTTCGTTCATGGGCATTGTTCAAATTGGTCGAGGACGACTCGCGCATGCTCGCGAGTTGGGAAGGCCGGAGCACTTTCCCGACCTTCCTGACCGTCGTGCTGGTCAACCTTCTACGGGACTATCGTACCCACATCTGGGGCAAGTGGCGTCCCACGGCGGCCGCCCGGCGGCTGGGCCGCGAGGCGGTCCTCCTGGAGCAGCTCTGCTTCCGGGATGGCCTTCCTCTCGACGAGGCGATCGAGCGCATGAGGACCGAGCACAAGGTCTCCCTGTCCCGGCCCGAGCTCGAGCGGATCGCGGCTACGCTCAACAGGCGGCCGGAGCGGCGGCGGGTCGGCGAAGACGAGCTTCTTCGCGTTCCGGTCGACGGCCAGGTCGAAGCCCGGATCGAGGACGCCGAGCGCTCCCGCACGGAGGAACAGCTCCGGATCCTGCTGGCGCCCCTGCTCCATGCTCTCGCCGCCGAGGACCGACTCCTCCTCAAGCTCCACTACTGGGACGGCCTCAGCATGGCCGCCATCTCTCCTGTCCTGAGCCGCCCTCAACGGGAGCTGTATTCGGTCAGAGACAGGTGCCTGAAGAAGATCCGGCGCAACCTGGAGGAGGCAGGAGTGAGCCCGGAGCGGGTGAGGGCACTCCTCGGCTGCTCCCTCCTGGACCTTGCGGACGAAGTCTGAAAAACCTGAGCCGGACAGGGGACGGTGCCGGTCGGAAGCCTCCAGGAAGGGAGGGCCGGCGTCCCGCGCCGGCCCTCTCGGTCAGGGCCTCAACCCACAGGTGGGCAGAGAGTCACGGAGAGCCAGGCTCCACAGGTCGTGGTCCCCTGGTCGCTGCAGGCTGTGGTGGGGTCGACCGTCTGGCAGTAATCGCAACTGCAGCGCCGAGCGGCGGACGCCGGCAGGGTGGTGGCGGCGACGATCAGGGAGAGGCCGAGGAATCGAACAAGCTTGGATAGTCTCATGTAGTCTCCTTCAAGGTTGAGGGCATAGCATAGTGCAAATATCTCGCTGTGACCAGGGGCTCCGGAGTAAAACGGCCCCCAGGCCCCGCAGGCCCCTTCGGGCTTTCAAGCGATCTTGCCGCCCCCGCCACCTTGTGATGCAATGTACGTCTCATGACACGCGAACACTACGAGCAACGCAAACGGCGGCTGGAGGAGCAGCTCCGGGCTGGCATCCAGCTGCTGGAGTCGGCGTATCAGGCGCAGGTCCGGGCTCTCGATCTGGTGTGGATGCTTCAGGCAGAAGAGCTCGCCGCCGGTCTGGCGGATGAGGCGGCGGCTCTCTCCTCTCCCGAGCCGCCGCCAGCACCGGCTCCTGCGAAGCAGGAGCCGCTCCCTGCGCCGAGCCCGTCCCGGCGCCGCGGTCCTGGCGATCTGGAAGAAGATGTCCGCGCGGCGCTGTCGCGCCTCCCCCACCGCTTCACGCGCGGCGACATGTGCGCGGCCCTCGGCTATGAGCCGGATCGCGGCAGCCTGTACCGGATCCTCCAGGACTTGGCCTTGAAAGGGACTCTCCACATCGAATCCGTGGGCTTCGGCCGAAGGCCTACGGTCTATTCCAATCCCGGCGCGCCGGATCGGCCCGCGGACGGATGACATTCAGCCCGGTGTTTGGGACATTCCGCCCGGATCTGGAGCCTGCGCGAGACCGGCGTGCGACATTCCCGCCGAAATCGGGGCTCCTCGCCCCGAGGTTGGAGACATTCCGATTCCGGGCGGCGACACTCCCGCCAGGATTGGCGTCATTCCGCCCGAAACGGGCGACCTTCACGCCGATGATGGAGACATTCCCGCCGGGATATGAATCATTCGCTCCGCGGTGGGCGTCATTCCCGTCGCGGAGCGAATGATTCCCGCCGAGACGGCTGTGCTGCGGACCTCGGATGGAATGATGCACACTACGGGTGGAATGTATTCCGCCGAAATTGAAGTGCCGCCCACCGTGGAGCGAATGACGCGCTCCGCGATGGGAATGCCGCCAGCCGCGACGGGAGTCGTGTACGCCGAACTGGGAATGACGCACACCGTGGGGCGAAAGCCGTCCGTCGTGGCGGCGGCGGCTCCGTTTCCAGCGGGAACGCCGCGCATCTCAGGCGGAATGCCGCACCGCACGAAGGGAAAAGCTCCGCTGCCGGGGCGACCCGCGCACATTCAGGCAGTGGAGACGGCGGTCTCGGGCGGATTGTCTCCGATCTTGGAGCGCCTGGCGGAGACCCGCAGAAGGACATCGACGGGCATGAGCAGCTAACCGGCAGTCTGCGGCAACGCGCCGCCACCTCCGGAGAGGATCTCTTTTTCATCTTTGCGGAAAGCGAAGAACCAGATCAGGGCAAGCACCGTGCCCAGCGGGAACCAGAAGACAATCAGCCCATTGAAGACGAGGGTGGCCAGATGCCCCCCGCGGAAGCTGGAGGAACGCAAGGCGCCGATCGCCAGCGCTGCTGCTCCCACAGCCAGCATGCCCCACGAGATCAGATTCACGACCCCATCCTCTTCGAGCAACAGGCGAAGCCCCAGACCCGCATCCAGCAGCACCAGGCCCAGGATGTACAGCATCACCGTGTAGTTGAACCAGGCGCTCCAGGGATCGGTGTCGGGTTTCGGCTCCCTCGGCTTGACACTCGAAAGCCAATAGAACGCGAGGATCGTTCCAACGGGAAATGCGAGAAAAAGCAGGAGGCTCACGGCCGTCGTCGCGGGAAGTGCGGCGGGAGACCGCATCCAGCGCAGCAGGGCAACCGTCACGCAGGACAATCCGACCAGGCACAGAATTCCGGTCATGAAAGAGAAGGCCGCGTCGGCGCCCGGCATCATTCCGAGCTGCAGAGCTCCCAGCAGCAGGAAGAGCCCCAGGCAGAGCAGCGCGATCGTGTACCCTTTGACATATTCCACGGAAATCTTCATTTCGTTCATGCTTGGCCTCCGAAATCCCGCGATCGCCGTTGTGGCTCCATCATAGCCTTCTCAGCCGGCATCCGCACGCAGCCAGGCTTCGAGGCTCAGCTCAGCGGCAGGAGGAGCCCCCGTCTCGGGCCGGCTCGACGTCGTTCGATGTCGCGGCTTACCGGACCGGCGTGGCTCGGCGTCGTTCGACGTCGTTTCCGGGTGAAATGGCGCCGAAGGGATGGCACAGCCATTGCGATGTCCTCGATCTGTCTACCAACGCACGCGACCAATTCCGGCCGCGATCCTGGAGAGACGGCATGATCGATGTCGATCGCTCCCGGTGTGCGTGGAAGGCAAAACCAAAAGGGAGAATAGAAATGCTTTACTACAAGATGACCCCGAAGTGCAACACGGATCTGGTTCTGACACTGAATCTTGATGATTCCGACAACAGAGCGGTCCTCCGGACACCTTCAGATGAGGCCAATGACAGGCAGCTCTGGTCGCCGATCGAGGTCATCAGCGGCGACGACAAGGGATTCGCCCTGTTCAATAAATACTCGAAGCAGGTCCTCGCGGCTCGGGGCGACCGCCAGTCGCTGACCCAGATCTCCCCAAGCGACATCCTCAAGAACCGGGCGACCTGGAAGTTCCTGGGCGCGGACTTCGGAGCGGTTCAGCTGCAAGCGAACACCGATATGAACCTCAACGTCTTCGGAAACGGGCCCTACGTAGCGGGCAACACGGTAGGCATCCATGATTGGAAGGCCGGCGAGGCCAACGAGGTTTGGCGGCTCAGCCTGGTGGGGGACTTCTGATCATCCCGAGCTGGCGCATGCGGCGGCGCAGCGCGCTGGCCGACACCTCCAGCGCCGCCGCCATCGCCTCGATGTGACCTTCTGCGGCGGTGGCGGCGGCGAGGATCTCGTCGCGCCCGAGGTCGGCGGCGGTGCGCAGGGAGCGGCTCCTGGCGATCAGGTCGTAGATCGAGGACCGCGGAATTCCCAGGCGCCGCGCCGCCGCGTGCGGGCGGAAACGCGCGGCGCGCATCGCCGCCTCCAGCTCGGCTTCGCTGATGTCCGCGGGCTTTCGTTCCCCTGGGGCCGGCGGCGGCGCATCGAGCGCCGCCGCCGCGGCGGGGACGGCCCGGCTCTCCGCCGCCACCGGGGCTGCCAGCAGCGCTTCGAGCCCCGAATCGAGCGCCGCGCGCTCCCGGCCCCGGTTGGCGATCACCAGTTGACGCACCGCGCCGCGCAGCTCACGGACGTTGCCTGGCCACGGCGCGCGGGCGAAGCGCGCAACGATGGAAGCCGGCACCCAGTCCGCACCCGCATCGAGCCGGTGCGGCTCGCCGATGCGCGCGAGCTCTTCGCGCAAGAAGGTGACGAGCAGCCGGCCGAGGTCGTCGCGGCGTGCGGCGAGCGGCGGCAGCACGATCTCGGAGCCGCGCAGGCGGTGGAACAGCGGAGCGCGGAAGCGGCGGTCGGCGATCGCGGTCTCGAGATCGGCATCGGTGGCGGCGACGAGACGCACGTCGACCCGCCGCGCCGCAGCCGCTCCCACCGGCTGGATCTCGCCGCTGTCGAGCGCGCGCAGGAGCAGCGGCTGGACGGCTTCCGGCGTCTCGCCGATCTCGTCGAGGAAGAGGGTGCCGCCCTGGGCCTCGGTGAACCAGCCCGGCCGGCGCCGGTCGGCGCCGGTGAAGGCGCCGCGCTCGGCGCCGAAGAGCTCGGCCGCGGCGAGCTCGACAGGCACCGCGGCCATGTTCACCGCGACGAAGGGGCCGCCCCGGCGCCGCCCGGCGTCGTGGAGCGCCCGCGCCACCAGCTCCTTGCCAGTGCCGGTCGCGCCGCGCACCAGGACCGGCACGTCGAGGTCGGCGACCCGGGCGATGGCGCGGCGCACCGCAACCAGTCCGGCGCTGTCGCCGATCATCCCCCAGCGCGGCAACCCGGGGTCGAGCTGCGGATCGAGGCGGTGCAGCAGCAGGACGATGGCGCCGCCCAAGAGGAGGACGGCGCCGCCGGAGAGCTGCCCGGGCTCCACGGTGCAGGTATCGGCGACCGGCACGCCGTCGACGGCGAGCGTCGTGGCGCTGTCGCCGCGCACGATCACGATCCGGCCGCCGGCCGCCGGGCGGAGGAGGATCGGCCGCCGGCTGAGCCGGGTGTCGTCGAGCGGCCGCGCCGTGCCGCCGGGCGCCGCGAAGGACGGTTCGAGACGCGACAGCACGGCGTCGCCCCCGGCGTCGAGAACGGAAAGGACGGCGCGCTCCCCCACCCGGGCGGGATCCGGGTGCCAGAGCACGGTGAGACCCCAGGCGAGCAGCGCGGCGTCCGCGCCCTCACCAACGGTTCCTGCCGTCGTCGTGGCCTGGGTCGGGCGGAGGTCCATGGACATCCACCACTCTACAACCTCTCCGGCCGCTTTCGACGTCGTTCGACGCTTTGCGGCATCCGGGCGGCCTCGTTCGACGAGATGTCTTCGCTTGTCTCCCCTCTCGGAGGTGAGGGCCGGCCTGGCGCGATCGTTGCTCTAGACTGGGACATCCCGTGAACCGTTGCCGGGCCTGTTCCGCAACCCGATGTCCAATGAGGAGAGACTCATGAGCTATGTTTATTCGATCGATCTCGGAATCCACCCAGCCGTCACCGGTGGCCACGAAGGCAGAGATGAGCAGGATTCCTACCCGCTGCAGATCGCCCTGACCCTGGGAACCCTTGTCCAGGAGCAAGAGAGCGACCGCTCTACCGGCTTCACGCCACAGGCCCCCGCGTCGTTCGCACAGATCAAGGTCGGAGACATCATCATCTTCCGGTTCTTCGAGACCACGTTGATCTGTCCCAGCCTGGGCCGCTCGCTCGTGAGGGTGGACTCCTTGGCGGTCACGTTCAGGAAGTACGACGGCAGCAAAGCAGACGAGCCGTGGAGGCGCGAGAGCGACCGCGCCACCATCGACAAATCTCCGGCCCACGAGCGTTCCCTGACCTTCACGTCCGTGCCGGGGGGTATGGAGCTGCCGTGCCATTTCGAGCGGGACAGCTCGAATGGGATCGTCACCTATACGGTCATCAATCCGGTCACGAAAAATCCCGTTCCATATCTGTTTTCCGTCCTGGTCGAGACCACCATCATGACGTCCGCGGGGTACAGGCCGGCCTTTTACCGGGACGATCCCGAAATGGTGATCAGCTCGGACGATCGACCGGGTGATGGGGAGGAGAATCGCCCCCTGGATCAATTTGCGGGGATCGCGGCCACGAGCCTGTGATAGCCGGGATCGGCGCGAAGCGCGGTGAGCTCGGGCTCGCGTTCGACCTCGGCGACCGGCAGCCCGGCGCGGAGCGCGCCGGCGAGCACGGCGAGCGCCGCCGCCCGGTCGCCGAGCACCTCGTAGGCGAGGAGCGCGCGCAGCCGGGCAGCCACCTCCAGGTTGGGGTGCGCGAGCACGGCTTCGAGCTCGCGCCGCGCCGCCGCGGCGTCGCCTGCCTTGGCGAGATAGAGCGCGAGCCGGCTGCGAAAACCCATGTCGCCGGGGTTGCTCTTCGCCTCCGCGCTGGCCAGCTGGGCTGCGCGGCGAAAAGCGAGGCGTGCGTCGTTCTCGCGGCCGGGAAGAAAACGGAAGCTGTCGCCGAGGTTGGCCCACAAAAGGGCGTTATTGGTGCCGGTGCCGGTTCCCTCGCGCCCCGCCGCGGCGATCGCATGCTCGAAGGCGGCGTTCGCCTCCGCGTAGCGCCCCTGGAAGAAGAGGATCGTGCCGAGGTTGGTGTAGAGGCTGGCATTCGGCGCGATCTCGATCGCCCGCTGCAGATGAGAGATGGCCGCGGCGCTGTCGCCGCGCTCGAAGAGGACGCCCGCAAGATTGCGATGGCCATGGACGCTGTCCGGCGCCAGCTCGATCGCGCGGCGAAAGGCCGCCTCCGCCTCGCCATAGCGCGTACGCCGGAACAGGACGGAGCCCAGCGCGTTGTGCAGCTCCGCGGTCTCGCCGCGAGCGATCGCTTCGCGGTAGGCGTCCTCGGCGGCGGCGAGATCGCCGCGGGCGAGGGCCAGATTGCCGCGGCCCTGAGCCGCGGCGGCGCTCTCCGGATCGAGCATTTCGGCGCGCGCGAAGGCAGCCTCGGCGGCAGGGAGGTCCCCGAGATCCACGGCGGCCAGGCCGAAGCTGATCTGGGCCGCCGCCAGATGGCGGTCGAGAGCCATCGCCTGCTCGGCCACGGCCCGCGCCTGCCGGAGGAATTGCGGGTCCCGCGCGGCGAGCCGGCTTTTGCGCCAGTACGCCCGCGAGAGGCCGGCGAGCACCGGCGCCGACCGCGGCTCGATCAGCAGCGCGCGCTGGAACTGGCCGATGGCGGCTTCGACGTGGCCCGGCTTGTCCCAGCGGTCGAGGCGCGCCATGCCGGCCTGGAAGAGGGCGTACGGATCGTCGTCGACCGCGGCTGTGGAGGGGGGCGTGCCGCCGCGGCTCCAGGTCGACACCACCGTGACGGCCACAACGAGAGCGAGCAGGGCCAGCAGCCCGATCCACCACCGTCTGCGGGCGGCCGGCACGACCGCGAACGACGGCGTCGAAGGCCTGCCTTCCGCCGGCACGGCCGTCAGCGATGCCACCGTCGGCGCCTCCCTCGCCGTCGCGACGGCGCGGTGCCCGTCCGAGCCGAGCTCGAAGACGATCCCGCGCAACGCCTCGGCCACCGCGGCGGCGCTCGCCGGCCGCGCCTCCGGCGATTTGGCGAGCAGGGCGTCGACCAGCTCGGCCAGCCGCGGGGGGATGGCCGGATTGTGGACCGTCACCGGGTCGTGCGGCTGGACCGCCAGCCGGGTGAGGACGTCGAGAGGGCCGCAGCCGGCGAAGGGGGAGAGGCCGGTGAGCAGCTCGTAGAGCAGCACGCCGAGCGAGAAGAGATCGGCCGGAGGGCCGACCTGATGGCCGCGCGCCTGCTCCGGCGCCATCGAGCGCGGGGTGCCGAGGACAGCGCCGGCCGCCGAGACGGTGAGGCCCGGATCGTCCGGGGTGAGCGGCTTGGCGAGCCCGAAGTCGACGATCTTGAGGTGGCCCGACGCGGCGATCATCACGTTCTCGGTCTTGAGATCGCGGTGGATGATCCCCTTGGCGTGCGCCGCGGCGAGCCCCTCGGCGATCTGCGCCGCCCACGCCGCCGCGGTGGCCGGAGGCGGCGGGCCGTGCGCGGCCAGATGCTCGCGCAGCGTCGGGCCGTCGACGTGCTCCATGACGATCCAGTCGCCGTCGTCGTCGCTCAGGATGTCGAAGACCGGGACGATCGCCGGGTGGGCGAGGCGCGCCGCCGCCCACGCCTCACGGCGGAAGCGTGCGCGCTGCTCGGGAGTGGCGAGCTGTGCGTGGGCGTGCTTCACCGCCACCAGGCGGTCGAGACGGCTGTCGTAGGCGAGGAACACCTCTCCCATGCCGCCCGCGCCGAGCCGGCGGACGAGGCGGTAAGAACCGATGACGCGATCCGCTCCGGCACCGCTCGACACTGGCTCCGCCTCCCAGGGAGTGACGCTCTTAGATCCTACCCCATCAGCCAGGATCATTGGCTCCCACTTGCACATCTCGTTGCAATTCTGCACAATAGCCTGCGGAAAATGCTGTCACCCTGCCCGCCCCTCCTCCGTCTATCCTTCGCGTAAGCCTGACCGTTCCATCCATCCCACATCCCAGAAAAACACGGAGACCACTTGATTCGCAGAATGCTGATCAACGCGCAGCGTCCGGAAGAGCTGCGTGTCGCCATCATCGATGGCAACACCCTGGAAAGCTACAAAGTCGACGTCGCCGAGTCCGGGATCACCCGCGGCAACATCTACCGGGGTACCATCGCCAACATCCAGCCCAGTCTCAATGCGGCGTTCATCGACTATGGCGCCGAGCGCCATGGCTTCCTCGCCATCCAGGACGTCGTTCCCGATGCCTACTACCGCCAGCCCAAGGGCGGGCACCCGCGCATCGAGGACGTCCTCGAAAAGAACAAGCCGATCGTCGTCCAGGTCGTCAAGGACTCGGTCGGCCAGAAGGGCGCCGCTCTCACCACCAGCTTGAGCGTGGCGGGGCGCTACCTCGTCCTGACCCCGTTCGACAACACCCGCGGCGTCTCCCGCAAGGTCGAGGACGAGGACCTGCGCCGCAAGCTGAAGGCGATCGCCAACGGCTTCGACTTACCCGACGGGTGCGGCGTCATCGTGCGCACCAACGCCCTGGAGCAGACCAAAGCAACCCTCTCGAAAGACCTGAGCGCTCTCCTGCGGCTCTGGAAGCGCGTGCAGACGGCCGCCGTCCAGGGCAAGGGGACGCGCCTGCTCTACACCGACCAGGACCTGATCCTCCAGGCCCTGCGCGACTACCTCGACAACAGCGTCGAGGAGGTGCTGGTCGACGACGACGAGGCGTTCGAGAAGGCCAAGGCCTACATGCAGGCGTTCATGCCGCGGGCCAAGACGAGCCTGATCCGCTACTCCGACCGGCTCCCCCTGTTCGCCCGCTACGGCATCGAGGCGCAGATCGACCGGGTCTATGACCGGCAGGTCGAGCTCCCCAGCGGCGGACACATCGTCATCGATCCCACCGAGGCGCTCACGGCCGTCGACGTCAACTCCGGCCGTTCGACCCGCGCCGCGACCCAGGAAGAGACCGCGGTCAACACCAACATGGAGGCGGCCCGGGAGGTCGCGCGCCAGCTCCGGCTGCGCGACCTCGGCGGCCTCGTGGTGGTCGACTTCATCGACATGCGCGCGTCCAAGAACCAGCGCAAGGTCGAGAAGGCGGTCAAGGACTCCATGAAGATCGACAAGGCGCGGTCCTCGATCGGCCGGATCAGCCAGAACGGTCTCCTGGAGATCAACCGGCAGCGCATCCAGCAGGCGCTCCAGCTTCGCACGCACCGTCCCTGCCCTACCTGCAACGGCCTCGGCCGGCTGCCCAGCCAGGAGATGGTGAGCCTCAGCCTGATCCGGCGGATCGAGGCGCAGGCCGCCTCCGGCACGATCCAGGGAGTGCGCATCCGTCTCCACCCCGAGCTCGCCGACGCCATGCAGAACCACTACCGCAAGGAGCTGGCTGCGCTCGAAGAGGAGTTCGATCTGCAGATCGAGGTCATCGCGGCGGCCGGCCTGCACCGCCCGGAGGAGCAGGTGGAGTGGGTCCGCCGCGAGAGGCCGCTGCCGCCGCCGAAGAAGCCGAAGCAGGCCCCGGTCACCTTCCGTCCCTGGGACCTCGCTCTTCCCGAAGAAGACGAAGAGGAACAGGAGCCGGAAGAGAAGGCGCCGGATGGCCGGCCAGACGAGAAGCGGGAGCGCCGGCCGGGCCGGGGGCGGGAGAAGAGAGGCCGCCGCGGAGGCCAGGACAGAGGCCAGGACCAGGCCGCCCGCGGGCCACGGCGGGAGGAGAGCCGCGGACCGCGCGAGGAGGTCCACCCGCACCGCGAGGAGGCCTCTCCCGCGCATCCGGAAGAGGGCGTCGCCGCCGCGACCGCCGAAGAGACCGCGGAGAGCAAGCGCCGCAAGCGCCGCCGCGGCGGGCGCAAGAAGAAGAAGGCAGGCGCCGTGAACGGTCAGCCGGCATCCGCCGAAGCGGCTCCGTTCACGGACGACGCGTTCGAAGGCGGCGGGGGCGAGGAGCACGACTTCGAGCACGAGCACGACGATGATCACGAGCCGGCCGAGGGCGTTTCCGCGGAAGGTGGCGAGGGGGGCGGGGCTCCTGCGCGCGGCAGGGGCCGCAGGCGCCGGCGCCGGCGCGGTGGGTCCAGGGGGGGTGGCGAGGGGGCGGAGGGGGGTGAGGGCGGAGGGGAAGGCGGTGGTTCGCCGGAAGCTCCTCCTCCGGTGTTCGACTTCCCAGTGCCGGAGTAGCATTCACCCCGGCCCGGATTCCGCCGCGGATTTCCCGCCCCGGGTCGCCCGCGCCGGATGGCCCGCGCCGGACGGCCCGCGCCGGACGGCCCGCCCCGGACGGCCCGCGCCGGACGGCCCGCCCCGGACGGCCCGCGCCGGACGGCCCGCGCCGGGTTGAAACCCGGGGCTATCAACAATGCCGTCCCTGCGGGACGAAGGGGGACGCGAAACGGCTCTCTCCGTCCCATCGGGACGGCAATTTTCTAGCCCCGGGTTTCAACCCGGGGACGGGGGTGAGGGCCTCAATCCTCCTCCTTCACCCCCGTGACCGTATCCGCATTCCGCTGGTAGTCCCCGATCCGGTCCTTCAGATAGCACCGATCCGTGCGCCGGTTGAAGGTATAGGCCACGCAGCGGTCGTCGCGCCGGCAAGCGGCCTGGCAGGCCGAGACTCCCCGCACCTCGAATGAGTTGTAGTCGCCGCCGCGGTAGTCGTAGCCCTCTTCCTCAGTTAGATCATCCCCGCGGCCGCCCCACGGCCGGCGGCCGCCGGTGTCGCTCTTGATCCCGGTGACAGTGTCCCGATTGCTCCGGTAGTCGCCGATGCGATCCTTCAGGTAGCAGGTGTCGGTCTCCAGGTTGAACGAATAGGCCACGCAGCGGGAATCGTCGCGGCACTCGTCCTTGCAGCGCGAGACGCCGCTGGTGCGGAACGAGCGGTAGTCGCCGCCGTGGTAGTCGTACCCCCGTTCCTCGGTGAGATTCTCGCGGCCGGACCAGCTTCCGCCTCTTCCCTCACGGACACCCGTGACCGTGTCCGAGTTGCGCTGGCGCGCCCCGAGGCGGTCCTTCACATAGCAGGTGTCGCTCCGCTCGTTGAAGGTGTAGGCCACGCACCGGCGGTCCCGCGAGCAGGAGCGCCGGCACTCGCGCACGTCGTCAGCTCGGAACGAGTCGTAGTCGCCGCCACGGTAGTCGTACCCCTCCTCTTCGGAGAAGTCGCGGTCGGTCTCCTCGGCCCACCGCTCTTTGGTGCCGGTGACCGTGTCGAGGTTGCGCTGGCGGGAGTTGACCTCATCTTTGAGATAGCAGACCTCTGTCCGCAGATTGAACGCGTACGCCTGGCACCGGCGGTCGCGCTCGCAGGCGCGCCGGCACTCCTCGACGTCGTCGGCGCGGAAATCGTCGTAATCGCCGCCGCGGTGGTCATAGCCGCGCTCCTCGGGCATGCGCTGGGCGCCGGCGGCCAGGGGCAGGAGGAAGGTGAGGATCAAGGCAAGGCGGAGCTTCAGGAGCATGGGCAGTGCCCTCCCGTGGGATCAACCAATGCTACCCGATTCCCCCTGGAGAGCCTCTCCCCCACTGTAGAGACGCCCCGTGGGGCGTCTCCTTCCGAGGTGCCCGCGGGATCACAGAGGCCGATGGCAACGATCGGGCCGCCGCAGGAGACGCCCCACGGGGCGTCTCTACAGTGGGAGGACGCCGTACACTAGCCGGCGCGCCCCTTCAAAATCTCTTCCGCCGCGGTCTTGCCGCTCCGCATGGAGTGGTCCATGTTGAAGTACTGCCACTCGCCGAAGCGACCGATGTTCCAGATGTTGTGCTCGCGCAGCCAGGTGCGGATGATCCCCACGTTTTTCGCGTGGTCCAGGTCGTAGATGACGTAGGCGGGCAGGATCTCTTCGGTGTGGACCAGCTCGATGCGGTCGTCCGGCCGCAGGATCTTCGCGAGCTTCAGGGCATCGATGGTCCGCTCGACGGCGGTGTCGCGGTCCAGGGGGCGCCACTGGGAGAAGGCGACCTCGGTGGCGATGGAGCTCTTGCCGGGGGGCACCGTGTCCGGGCTGAAGGTCGCCGGGAAGGACAGGCGATGGAACGGGAACGGGTCCTCGTAGAAATAGACCCAATGCTTGTCCGACACATCCGGACGGTCGACCCCTAAGTTGATGCAGTAGATCCCCTGGTATCTGAGGGCCGCGCAGGCGCGCTCCACCTCGGGCGGCACGCCTGTAAACAGCCGCGGGATGAAGGGGAGCGGCAGCGAGAAGAGCAGGTGGTCGAAGGGGACGACGTCTCCATTGGAGAACACGACCTGCTTCTGGGGCAGCTCGATGCGCACGGCCTGGCGTTCGAGGTGCACGTTGCGCAGCCTCTGCCCCAACGCCCGCGGCAGCGGCTCGATGGCTCCCCTCTTCGGATACCAGAAGGAGGCGGTCGAGCCCACCTGGTCCACGTCGTTTGTCAGGGCGCCGGCGATGATCCGCTCGTAGTCGGGCGTCGGGACGCGCCGGCCGATCCAACTGAACTCCATCTCGGTGGGCTCGATGGTCCAGATCTTCCGGGCGTAGGGAATCATCAGGTGGTCGCTGATGCCGTCGCCGAAGACGCCGCGCATCCACTCCTCGTAGTGGGCCGGATGGAACTCCCCGCGCTCGAAGCGCTGGACCGCCCGCACCAGCTCGACCAGGCATTCCCGCACGACCGGCACCGGCAGCCCGTAGAGATGGGCCTGGAACGGGAAGCGGGTGTAGAGGTCGTGGGCGTGGTGGTAGATGAAGGCCCGGCGCTCCTGGGCGTGGAAGTTGTCGCCCAGGAGATCGCGGATCAGGGCCTCCATCTCGGCGTCGATGGTGAAGAGGATGTGGGGCCCGTGATCGAACAGGTAGCCGTCCACCGCGACCGAGCGGGCGAGCCCGCCCACCCGGTCTTCCTTCTCGTAGATCTGCCAGTGATCCTCGCCGCCCTGCTGCAGGTACCAGGCGGCCGTCATGCCGGAGAGGCCGCCGCCGAGGATCACGTCCTGTCGTTCGCGCATCGAATTCTTTTACCCCATCAGCCGGTGGTACTCGCGCGTCGTCGCCGGCATCGGCTCGACCCCCAGCTCTTCGAGGAGCAGGGTGCACAGGCGGTCGTACTGGCGCCGAACCATATCGCGGCGGCCCTGGCCCGCATAGAGCTGCATCAGGGAGAGGTGGACGCGCTCCTGGAGCGGGTCTTCGACCAGCACGGAACGGTAGGCGTCGATCGCGTCCTCGGCGCGTCCGAGACGCTGGTAGACGTCGCCGAGATCGCGCAGCATTTCCAGGTAGGCCTTCTGATAGCCCTCCCGCCGCGTCGCGACCCAGGCCTCGTAATACCCCTGGAGGAAGGGTCCGCGGTAGAGGCTCCAGGCGGCACGCCAGGCTTCGGCGGCCGCGGGGAGATCACCGCGCGCCAGCTGGGCTTTCCCCTCCTCCATCCGGCGCAGGAGATCGAGGACGTCCACCTCCCAGTCGAGCTCGGGGTTGAGCCGGTAGACCCCGCTGCGGAAGAGGAGAGCGGGCGGCTCTTCCTTGCTGCGCTCCCCTTCCAGGGCGCGGCGCAGGTGGCTCAGGGTGGGATGGAAGTTGCGCTCGATCGTCTGCTCGCCGTCCGTGGGCCAGATCGCCTCCATCAGCTCGTCGCGGGCCGCCTCCAGACCGGGGGAGGAGGCCAGATAGGCGAGAATCTGGAACGAGCGCTTCAGCCGGCATTCGATCGGGGCCTCCCCATCGGGTCCCCGCAGCTTCGCGGCCGGCGTGCCGAGGAGGCAGAGGACAAACGTGGTGTGCTGCTCCGGAGACCACGAGGGCGCCGCCGCCGCGGGCCAGATCTTGCCGGTGCGCGCTTCCCGGCGCTGCCGCTCGCGCTGGAGCCCGGCCGCGAGGAGTCGCGGGACGCGGTCCCGTTGCGCTCCCTCGGCCCACAGGCCGCGGCTCTCGAGGAGCGACCAGGCGGCGTCCGCTTCGGGAGTCTCGCTGCCGAACCGCTCCGCAGGAGCCGCCAGCAGCAGATTCAGGTCTTCGGCGACGAAGCCGTCGAACACCTCGTGCCGCAGGAAGAAACGGACCGGTGGGATCTCCAGGAGAAGCTCGGGCGTCGCCGCCTCCAACCCGGCGCCGCCGGTCGCCTCGATGGCCAGGCGCAGGGGGCGGTACCAGCCGTCGCTCGCCTCCTGGAGCCGGCGGGCGACGGCCAGGGACGGTACGCTCCCGGAGAGGAGCTCCCAGAGCGCTGCGACCTCCCGGACATCGAGGAGAAGCTCCTGCGGCGGCAGCAGGGCGATCTCCAGGGCCGGATCGCGCCAGCGCCGCTCCCCGGCGAACACCAGGCGCTGCCCGGGCCGCAACCAGAGCGCCGCTTCGGCCAGCCGCTCTCCCGGATCGCCGGGCACCACCAGCCAGCGGACCCCGGCCGCGTGCGCCGCCTCGATGCACTGGCGCAGCCCCGCGGCGTCGGCGAGCGCGCCGAGGGAGAGGCCGGTGGCCGCCGCCCCCTGCATCTCCAGAAACGCCGCGAGCAGCGTGGATTTGCCGCTGCCGGGCCAGCCCCAGACCTGCACGAGCGGCGCGTCCAGCGCCGCGAGCCGCGCGATCAGGCGCTCCGCCTGAGGAAGGAGATGCGACGTCTCGGTCAAACGGAATTCCAGAATCGATTCAGCGGCGTCCAGCCCGGGCCGGGTCCGGTTCGTGCTCACTCTCGGTGACGGTCTCGCGGACCAGGCCGGCGGCGAGGAGCTCCCGGCTGAGGGCGGCGAGGCACCGGGTCGTGATCTTGCCGATGCTGGAGGCTCGGTACCCGAGCTCCCGCGCCACTTCCAGCGGCTCATAGCCCAATTGGAAGCGGAGGTGCAGCACCTGGCGGCAGCGCGCGGGGAGCCGGTTGAGGAGGCTCTCCAGATCGAACAGGAGATCCTTCCGCTCCTGGAGGGGAGCGACAGGCGCGGACAGCAGCTCCAGGATCGTCGAGTCCACGGCCGAATAGATGCGGCGGCGGTTGGTCCGCCAGTACATCAGGCAGTGGCGTTTCAAGGTGCCGAGCAGCCAGCACTCCGGATCGCGCACCCGGTCCCATTGATAGACGAGCGCGAGAAGGCTCTGCTGCAGGACGTCCTCGGCGTCGTCCGCAGGGATGTGAAACGTGGACAGGAGCCTCTTGAGCTTGGGCTCGACGTTCTTCAAAAAGTCGTCGAAGGACAGCTCAGGCTCGGGGCTTTCCAGAATGGACATTCCAACGGCCAAAAAAGGTTCGCGTCTAAACCAAAACTAACACCTTTTCCCGGAAGATGTCCAGCGAGGCGAGCACTCACCCGCCGCGAAGGCGGTCCCGGACCTGCTGGAGGTCCTCCCAGGTCGGCCGCTTGAGAGCTTGGTTCCGCAGCAGGGCGGCCGGATGGTAGGTCACCATCGTCGGTACCCCGAACGCCTGGTACCACCGCCCGCGGAGCTGCCCGATCGGGCTCTCGTTGCCGAGCAGGGCCTGCGCGGCGACCCGTCCCAACGCGACAAGGACCTTGGGCTGCACGCAGGCGACCTGCTTTTCCAGGTACCCGCGGCAGGCCTGGACCTCGTCGGGCTGCGGATCGCGGTTGCCCGGGGGCCGGCACTTGACGACGTTGGCGATGTAGACGTCCTCGCGCCGCATCTCGATCGCCTGGATGATCTTGGTCAGCAGCTCGCCGGCCGGCCCGACGAAGGGGAGCCCCTGCCGGTCCTCTTCCGCCCCCGGCCCTTCGCCGACGAGCATCAGATCGGCGTTCGGATTTCCGGAGCCGAAAACGACGTTCTTCCGCCCCTCGGCGAGACGGCACCGCGTGCACGCGGCGACGGTCGCGGCCAGCCCCTCCAGCTCGGCGAGCCGCGCCGGGGACCCGGGCGACAATGTCCGAGTCGGTGGCGGCGGCGAGGAAGGTACGGTCAGCTCGGGAGCTGGAGGCGGCGCCGGCCTCTGCGCGGCCGTGACCGGGGCCGCGGCGCGGGATGAACGGGGAGCGGGCTGCTTCAGGTAGACGTCGCCGTACCCGATCTCGCTCAGGTAGGACAGGATCTCGGAGAGAGGGGTCGGAACGGAACGGCTCACGAGCTGAGTGTACCCCCGAACAGGTCGAGGAGGCCCCCCGCCAGATCGGACTTCGACTGCCGCGGGAAGAACACCGGATCCCCCTCGCGGCGGAAGACGGTCACCTCGTTGGCGTCGCTGTCGAAGGCGATGTCCTTGCGCGACACGTCGTTGGCCGCGAGGAAATCCACGCCCTTGCGAGCCAGCTTGGCCCGGGCGTTCGCTTCCAGGTCCCCGGTTTCGGCGGCGAAGCCCGCGAGGACGGCGCGCGGCGCCACGGCCCGCAGCCCCGCCAGGATGTCCGGATTGGGCTCCAGCTCGATCGCGGGGAGGCCGCGCTCGCGCTTGATCTTCGTGGCGGCGGGGTGGCTCGGCCGGAAGTCGGCCACGGCCGCCGTCATGATCACCAGATCGGCCTCCGGGACGACCCGGTGAAGGGTCTCCTCCATCTCCCGCGCCGTGGTCACGTTGATCCGCTCCACGCCGGGCGGGGTCGGCAGATTGACCGGACCCGCCACGAGCATGACCCGGGCGCCGCGCCGCGCGGCCTCGTCGGCCAGCGCGAACCCCATCTTGCCGCTGGAGCGGTTGCCCAGGAAGCGCACCGGATCGACCGGCTCGAACGTGGGACCGGCAGTCACCACCACCGTGCGGCCGGTGAGCGGTCCCGGCAGGGCCGCCTCGTCCACGGCGGCGGCGATCGCCTCGGGGTCCGCCATCCGTCCCATCCCCACCTCCCCGGAGGCGAGCGGCCCCTCGATGGGGCCCACAAACCGCACGCCGCGGCGGCGCAGGATCTCGACGTTCTCCTGCACAGCCGGCTTGTCCCACATGATCGAGTGCATGGCGGGCGCGACCACCACCGGTCCGGCGAAGGCCAAGGCGGTCGTGGTGAGGAAGTCGTCCGCGAGCCCGAGGGCCAGGCGACCGAGAACGTTCGCGGTGGCCGGGGCAACGCATAGGATGTCGGCCCAGGCGGCGGCCGTGATGTGGGCCTCCTCGCCGCTGCCCGTGGGGGTCAGGTACTCCTCCTGCCAGACCGCCTGGCCGGTGAGCACCTCGAGAGTCAGGGGGGAGACGAAGGACGCGGCGCTCCGCGTCAGGGCGCAGCGCACCTCATGGCCGCGCCCGCGCAGGCGCCGCACGATCTCAGCCGACTTGTAAGCGGCGATGCCGCCGGTCACCCCGAGAAGAACGCGCAGGCTGCGGCTCATGACTCAGGATGGCGGCGGCTCGATCCGGTGAGAATTCAACAGAAGAGAACGCTTCGCGGCTCAGTGCACGCCCGAAGCGACCGGCTGCTCCTCTTCGCTCTTGGCCTCCTCCGCCGGGGGCTCTTCCTGCGGGGGCGGGCCGTACCCCCAATCCACGAGCTGGTGCGAGATCTCGTCCATGGCGACGCGGACCGACTTCTTCTTGCCGGCTTCCACCTTGGGGCGGGCGCCGCGCATGATCTGCTCGGCACGGGTCGCGGCGAGCAGGACAAGGCGGAACTTGCTGTCGATCGTGGGGGGCTGCTTTCCATCCATCTTCGAACATTCTCCTTGGGCGGCAGTCGTCCGATGCCGCCGGGTGGACGTGGACTGAATAGATCTGAACTAGGGGGTGGTCCCCCGGTCCTGGAAGTCTTTGAGGATCTCTTGAATCCGGCTCAGCATGCGCTCCCGCCGGTGACGCTTCTCCAGGATGATGGCGGCCAAAGCTTCGCTCGCCCGAGAGGCGTCGTCATTGATGATAACATACCCGTACCGCTCGTAATGCTCGATCTCAGAGAGAGATACGTCCAGGCGCCGGGCGATGCGCTCGGCATCGTCGAGGCCGCGGCCGTTGAGCCGCTGCTTCAACGCCGAGAAGCTCGGCGGCATGACGAAGATGCTGTGCGCCTCCGGCATGCGCGCCAGCACCTGCTCGGCCCCCTGGACGTCGATGTCCAGAAGGACGTCCACGCCCCGCTCCAGCCGCGGAACCACCTCGTCGCGCGAGGTCCCATAGAAGTGGTCATGGACGTGGGCCCACTCCAGGAACCGGTCCGCCGCGATCATGTCGAGGAACGTGGCGTGGTCGATGAAGTGGTAGTCCGTGCCGTCGACCTCTCCCTGGCGCGGCTTGCGGGTGGTATGGCTGACCGAGAACTCGATCTCCCCAAAACGGACGAACCCTCCATTCAGGAGGCTCTGGATGAGAGTCGTCTTGCCCGCGCCCGAAGGCGCGGAAAGGATGAAGAGCTCGCCGCGATGCATTCACGCTCCAGGGGGGACTCGGGAGGCCCGAGGGGCGGATGGTAGCACTTCCCACCCCGGGTTGAAACCCGGGGCTAGAAAAAATTTCGTCCCTCCAGGACGAAGAAGCAAAGCCGATGTGTTCATCCCCGTCCCGCAGGGACGGCATCCTCGCGAGCCCCGGGTTTCAACCCGGGGGCTTCATTCCACGTTCTGCACCTGTTCCCGGATCTGCTCACACAGCACCTTGGCATCGAGCACGGCGCGGGTCATTTCGGCATTGCGGCACTTGGCGCCGAGGGTGTTGAGCTCGCGGAAGATCTCCTGGGTCAGGAAGTCGAGGCGCTTGCCGGTCGGGCCGGGCTCGCGGGTCACGGAGCGGAAGTGGTCGAGGTGCGAGCGCAGGCGGTCGATCTCTTCGCTGACGTCACTGCGGTCGACGAGGAGCGCCGCCTCCTGGGCGACGCGGCCCTCGTCGATGGCCTGCCCGCCGAGGAGCTCCCCCAGGCGGCGGCGCAGCGAGGTGGCGAGCTCGTCGCGCACCGGCCCGCGCAGGCCATCGAGCTTCGCCACGACCTGGTCCATGCTGCGCAGCTTCTCTTCGAGGATCACAGCCAGGCTGGTCCCCTCGGTCTCGCGGCTCGCGACGAGCTGAGAGACGGCTTCGCGGGTGATGCGGACGAGGAGGTCGTGGTCCTCCGCCTCCCACTGCTCCGAAGCCAGCTCCACGCGGAACGCCTCGGGGATACGCAAGAGGTCGCCCGCGGCGAGCCCGGTGGCCACGAGCCCGTCCTCCACGAGCTGATGGGTGGCCGCATGCGCGGCCCACACGATCCCGAGGTGGACGTGGACGTCGGCGCGCCGCTCGCCGAGCGGCCGGGCCTCGACCCGCGCCTCGATCCGTCCGCGCGAGATCTCCCGTGAGATCAGGTCGCGCACCGCCCCCTCGCTGGTCCGCAGCTCGTCGCCCGCCCGCAGCTGAAGATCGAGAAACCGGTGATTGACCGCCTTCAAGCTCACCGACACCGCATGGCGGGCATTCTCCCCCGCCGCCTCTCCGTACCCGGTCATGCTACGCATCGTTGTCTCCCCTCGTCTCGGCGATCCCAGGATGGCCCGCCAGCCGCTCCGCCTCCGCCTCCGCCGCGTCCAACCGGCGTTTCAGCTCGTTCGCCGCTTCCATGGGATCGCCCCGGCGGTCCACACGCAACGGCTCTCCGTAGATGAAGTGCACCGTGGAGAGCGGAAGGGGGACGACGAAGCGGTCCCAGGACCTCAGACGGCGGCAGCGGGTGGCAGCCAGGGCCACCGGCCAGACCGGCCAGCCGGTCGCCGCGGCGGCCAGGATCACGCCCGGCTGCACCACTCCCGAAGGACCGCGCGGACCGTCCGGCGTGAAGGCGACGTCGTACCCTTCCCCCGCCTTGCGCAGGAGCGACCGCAGCCCGACCGCTCCCCCGCGGCTGCTCGAGCCACGGCTCGCGTCGATCCCGAAGTGCGCGACCGTGCGGGCGATCAGCTCGCCGTCCCGGCTCTGGCTCACCAGTACCGAGATACGGCGGCCCCGGTAGGAGTATGGCATCAGGAGGAGATGACGGTGCCAGAAAGCGAGGATGAAATTCTCGCCGCGCCGCTCCTGCTCCCGCAAGGCGGCATCGCCGTGGTGGCGCAGCCGCACCGTCGCGCGCAGCCCACGGATGAACCGGGCCGCGACACCCGAGAGGAGCCCCAGGCGCCAGTCCACCGCGTTCCTTAGGAACCCTGCCGTTGGGCCGTGTAACCCATGCGCTGGACCGCGGCTTCGATCGCTCCGGGCTTCACCTTCGCGGGATCGTAGGTCACCTCGGCCTTGCCATCCTTGTAGGCCACCTGGGCCGAGACGACCCCCTCGATCGCGCCGACCGAGGTCTGGATGTTCGACGCGCAGGCGTCGCAGCTCATGCCGCCCACTTTATACGTTGTCGTCACAGGCTCGGCCCGCTGGCAGGCCAGGGACAGAAGGAGGCTCAGGGCAAGCAGCATCTTCTTCATGATCAGACCCGGAACTGGAGATCGAACAGCTTCTTGTAGGCCCCGGCGCGCGCCATGAGCTGGGCGTGCGATCCGACCTCGACGATCCGCCCCGCCTCCATTACGACAATGCGGTCCGCCTTGGTGACGGTCGAGAGGCGGTGCGCGATGACGAGGGTGGTCCGCCCCTGCATCAGGTTGTACAGCGCCTTCTGGACCAGGGACTCGGACTGCGTGTCGAGGTGCGAGGTCGCCTCGTCGAGGATGAGGATCGGCGCGTTCTTGAGCAGGGCGCGGGCGATGGCCAGCCGCTGCCGCTGGCCGCCGGAAAGGCGCAGGCCCGACTCGCCAATCACCGTGTCATAGCCGCGGGGCAGCTCCATGATGAACTCGTCGGCGTAGGCCGCGGCGGCAGCCTCGCGAACCCGCTCCAGCGGCAGGTCCGACCGGCCGTAGGCGATGTTCGCGCGGATCGAGTCGTTGAACAGCAGCGTGTCCTGCGTCACCACGCCGATCAACGACCGCAGGCTCTTCAGGGTCAGATCGCGGATGTCCGTGCCGTCGATCGTCAGCCGGCCGCTGGTCGGGTCGAAGAAGCGCGGCAGGAGGTTGACCATGGTCGACTTGCCGGCGCCCGAGGGGCCGACCAGCGCCACGATCTCGCCGGCGCGGATCGCCAGGCTCACGTCGCGCAGCACCGGCCGGTCCTCGCCATAGGAGAACGAGACCGCCTCGTAGCGGACCCCCTCGCGCACCGTGTCGATCATTTTCGCGTCCGGCGCCTCCTGGATGTCGTTCGGAACTTCCATCAGGCGCGACACCCGCTGCCCGGCGGCCGAGGCTTCCTGCAGGATCAGGTTGACCTTGTTCAGCTTGCGGATCGGGTCGTAGATCATCAGCAGGACGATCATGAACTGGATCAGCGCCTCGGACTTCAAGTCGTTCGCCCGGATGGCGCGGCCGGCGTAGATCAGCAGCACGGCCGAGCCGATCACCGCCAGCGATTCGACGACCGGCCCCGAAGCGTGCGACAGCATCTGCGCCCAGAGGTTGACCCGCATGTGCCGCCGCGTGGCCTCGCGGAAGCGGTCGAGCTCGAACGTCTCCATGCCGAACGCCTTGACCACCCGGTGGCCGCGGATGCCCTCGGTCATCAGGCTCGCCAGGTCGGCCATCCGCTCCTGGCTGCGGTGCGTCGTGCGGCGCATCCCCTTGCCGAAGCGGACGATCGGATAGACCAGCACCGGCGCCACCACGAGCGAGATCACGGCGAGCTGGAAATGGATCGAGAGCAGCAGCACGATCAGGAAGACCAGGGTGATCGACTGCTGGAAGAGATCGAGCAGCCGGTTCGACACGGCGTTCTGCATCAGCGACACGTCATTGATGACGCGGGCGACCAGCTCCCCCGAAGGGTGCTCGCCATGGAAGCGGCTCGACTGGCCGAGGATGTTCCGGTACAGGTCGTTGCGGATGTCGGTCGTCACGCCCAGGCCGATGTTCTGGAAGGCATAGCCCGACACGAAGTCGGCCAGGGAGCGCAGCAGGAAGACGATCACGAAGAGCAGGGGGACGAAGTAGACGACCTCGTCCGGCTCCACTCCCAGCCGCCGCTTGAGCGACGTGTAGGTCTCGTCGAACTGCCGCTGGAGATTGAACCGCTGTTTGATGTCCTGGAGCACTCCAGGTTTTTGGGGCCGGGCCGCTTCCGCCGGCGCGGACGCGACGCCCGGCAGGGCGCCGACCGGGCTCGCCGCCTGGTTCTTAGCCAGGAGGACCTCGCCGAAGATCGGCTGCAGCAGAGCTCCCGTGGCCGCCTGCGCGGACGCGTAGACCACGATGCCGACCGCGGCCAGCATGGCCCAGCCCGTGTAGCGCCGCAGGTACCGCCAGAAGAAATCGCGGAGATTCACGCCGCGGCCTCGCGCAGGAAGGCCGCCACCTCTTGGGCGGCGCGCCGGCTGGCGCCCCCCTCGCCCAGGCGGGACCGCAGCTCGGCCAGCGCGGAGCGGATCCGCTCCCGCTCGTGGTCGTCGGTGAGGATCTGCTCGGCTTCGGCCGCGATCTGCTCCGGGCTCGCGTTGCCCTGAAGCAGCTCGGGGATCACCTTGCGTCCGAGCACCAGGTTGACCAGACTGACGTAGGGCAGGCGCACCAGCAGGCGGGCCAGCATGTAGGTCCAGCGGCCGAGGCGATAGAGCATGACCATGGGCGTGCCCAGGAGACCCACCTCCAGCGTCGCCGTGCCGGACGCGCAGAGGGCGAGATGCGAGTCGGCGATCGCGCCGAACCGGTTCTCGTTGACGATGCGCACGGGCAAACCCGAAAGATCGATCTCCTCCTCCAGCAGGTCGCGGGGAATCGACGGCGCCTGGATGAGCCGCGCCTCCACGGGGAAGTCCTCGGCGAGGCGCCGCACCCCCTCCAGCATGACCGGCAGCAGGGCTTCCACCTCGCTGATCCGCGAGCCCGGCAGGAGGGCGAGGCGGAACGGTCCGGACTCCGCGTCGGGGCTGTCCCAGACGCCGGAGAGATGGGGCACCTCGTCGACCAGCGGATGCCCCACATGGACCACCTTCACGCCGAAACGCTGGTAGAAATCCACCTCGAAGGGGAACAGCACGAGCATGCGGTCCACCAGCGCGGCGATGTCCTTCACCCGGCCCTTGCGCCAGGCCCACACCTGCGGGCTGATGTAGTAGAGGATCGGCACGCCGCGCTTCTTGAGCTCCCGGGCGAGACGGAGGTTGAAGTCCGGAAAGTCGATGAGCACCGCGGCCACCGGCTTGCGGCGCTCGACCTCCCGCAGCAGCAGGTCGAAGATCTGGCGGGCGCGCTTCAGGATGCGCAGCACCTCGGTGATGCCCACCACCGAGATCTCGGAGCTGTGGGCCACGGCCTCAAGCCCGGCGGCGCGCAGCTCGTCGCCGCCCAGGCCAAAGACCTCGAGGTCAGGCTCCAGGCGGCGGAGCTCGGAGACCAGCCGCGCGCCATGGAGATCTCCCGACGCCTCACCGGCGACGACCAGGAGGGGGCCGCGGCCTTTCGTCATGGAATCGGGGCCGGTGGCCCGGGCGGGAACGGGTACATCAGATACGCCACGAGCAGACCGCCGCCGACCATACCGAGGAAAAGCTGCAGGAACAGCTTGATCTGCTCCTTGCGCTCACGCCGCCAGAGCAGCGTGAAAAAGAGGCTGACGATCAGGGCGTAGACCACCATCAGGAGGAAGTGGCTCACGGATCAGTCCTTCTTGCCGCGCGCGATGTCCCACGCGTCGAGCACCAGCAGCAGGTTCATCAATCCACCGGTGAGCAGGAACGCGGTCCCGTACTCGTAACCAGGAGCCGCGATCTTTCCCGCATAGTCGAAGACGGAGCGGAGGATGAAATACGGCAGCCCCATGCCCATGGCGCCGAACGTGGCCAGGACGGAGAGAGGCTGGTTGGCCTGCGGGCGGTACAGGTTGCCCTGGAGCGCGCAGCCGATCCAGATGCTGGCGAGGATCAGGAGGAAGAACGCGAGACCGCGCCGCCAGCGCCTCACATAGATGTGCCCGAGCCCCGGGATCAACCAGGCGAGGACTCCGGCGAGATAGGGATTTCCGACCTGCGGACGGACCACCGGTACGGGCGCTGTCGGTGCGGAAATGGAGTCGGCGGGGTCCGCCACTCAGTCCTCCTCTTCGGCGAAGAGCGCGCGCAGGCGCTCCCGGGTCTTGCGCAGGTCTTCGGGCACCAGCCGGACCTCCGCCAGAACGGTCATGAAATTCGTGTCACCGGCCCAACGCGGGACCACGTGAAAGTGGAAATGCCCAGGCACCCCCGCGCCCGCCGAGCGCCCCACGTTCATCCCGAGGTTGAACCCGTCGGGCGTGTAGGCCTTGGCGAGGACCCGCTGCGTCCTGAGGACGAGCGGCCAGAACTCCGCGCAGGCCTCGGCGGAGCTCTCATACGGAGTCCCCAGATGCTCCAGCGGCGCCACCATGAGATGGCCGCTGGAGTAGGGATGCAGGTTCAGCATCACCAGATGATGGCTCGCCATGTGGACAACCAGGCGGTCCGCATCGTCCGGATCGTGGGCGGCGGCACAGAAAAAGCACTCGGATTCCTGCGAGCTCCGAACGATGTACGAGTACCTCCAGGGAGTGAAGAGGATTTCCATCCGATGCGGCGCCGGGATCTTACAGCAGGCAGGCCGCTTCAGTCCCCGTTCAGGAGCTCGCGCAGCTCCTTGCCCGGCTTGAAATAGGGGATCCGCTTGGGCGGAACCTTCACCTTGTCGCCGGTCTTGGGATTGCGCCCGGTGCGGGCGCCCCGGTGGCGGATCCGGAAGCTGCCGAATCCCCGCAGCTCGATCTTCTCGCCCTCTTTGAGCGAGCTGACGATGCTGTCGAAGACCGTGTTGACGATGATCTCCGCGTGCTTCTTGGTGAGCTCCGTGGCGCGGGCGACTTCTTCCACGAGCTCGGCCTTGGTCATGCCATCCTTGAAAGACACCGTCATCTCCCCACCCCTTTCGTGGTGGTGACGGGCCCTGAGCTCCCTTGCGGGAGCCAGGACCCGTCCCGGGTCAAGGGCTACTGGCCAGACTTCTTGGCGTTGGCGGCGGCTTCGAGCTCAGCGACCTCCTCCTCGGAGGGCTGAGTGACGCCGCGCATCGACAGGCCGACCTTCTTCTCGTCCTCTTCGATGCGCAGGATGCGGCAGCGCACCCAATCGCCGACATGGAAGTAGTCTTCGGGACGAGTGCCGGACGGCAGCTCGATCTCGCTGATGTGGGCCAAACCCTCGAGCCCGTTGTAGATGTCGATGAAGAGTCCGAAGTCGGTGACGTTCACCACCCGGCCGTCCAGAGTGTCGCCCGGACGGTGCGAGTCGGCGAAGTCCTCCCACTCGTTGGGCATGAACTCCTTGATCGACAGCGAGACGCGCTGGTTCTCGACGTCGATGTTGGTGATCCGCGCCCGCACCGTGTCCCCCTTCTTGAGGACCTCGCTGGGGTGCTTCACCCGCTTCGTCCAGCTCATGTCGGAGACGTGGATGAGACCGTCGATCCCCTCCGTGATCTCGACGAAAGCGCCGAACTCGGTCAGGTTGCGGACCTTGCCCTCGATGACGGAGCCCACCGGATGGGTGTCCTGGAGCTCCTCCCAGGGATTGCGCTCGGTCTGGCGCAGGGACAGGCTGATGCGGCGCTGGTCCATGTCCAGCTCCGAAACGATCGCCTCGACCTCATCGCCGACCTCCAGCACCTTGGCCGGATTGACGACCTTCTTGGTCCAGGACATCTCGGAGACATGGATGAGACCCTCGACCCCTTCCTCGATCTCGACGAAAGCGCCGTAGTCGACCAGGGACACGACGCGGCCGCGCACGCGCGAGCCGATCGGGTACTTCTTGTCGACCAGGGTCCACGGATCGTCGGACTTCTGCTTGTAGCCGAGCGAGACGCGCTCGGTGTCGGGATCGAACTTCAAGACGACCACCTCGACCTCGTCGCCCACCGTGAAGTGCTCCGAGGGGTGGTTGACCCGGCCCCAGGAGATGTCGGTGATGTGCAGCAGGCCGTCGATGCCGCCGAGGTCGATGAACACGCCGTAGTCGGTGATGTTCTTGACCACGCCCTTCAACTGGGCGCCCTCTTCGAGCCGCTTCAGGGTCTCGGCCTTCTTCTTGACCAGCTCGGTCTCGAGGACCGCCTTGCGGGACAGCACGATGTTGTTCCGCCGCCGGTCGAGGCTGATGACCTTGAACTCCAGCTCCTGGCCGCGGAGCGACTCCAGGTTCTTCACCGGCTTGATGTCGACGAGCGATCCCGGCAGGAACGCGCGCAGGCCCACGTCCACCGTGAGACCGCCCTTGATGCGGTCGGTGACGCGGCCCTTGATGACCCGGCCTTCCTTGTACGCCCTCTCCACCTCGGTCCAGCGGCGCATGCGCAGGGCCTTGGTGTAGGACAGGAGGACGTGCCCCTCCTGATCCTCTGTTTTCTCGAGGAGGACGTCGATGGTGTCCCCCACATTGACCTGCACGTTTCCGTCGCGGTCCGAGAACTCCTCGCGCGAGATAAGTCCTTCGGACTTGTAGCCCACGTCGACGATGACCGAGTTGGACGTGATCCCGATGATCCGTCCGGGCACGATCTCACCCTCGGTGAGATTGCGCATGCTCTCGTCATACAGCTCGAGGAGTCGCCGATACTCCTCTGCGCCAACATTCTCCTCATCGTCGGACTCGGCCATTACCATCGGCAGGTCCTGTTCTTCAGTCGCCGGCATAAAAACGCGTTCCTCCTTGGCGTGGATTCAGGCTCGGTGGCCTGTGCTCCCCGCGTCCGCGGGGGCTTCGAGCTCTGAGGGAGTTTGGTAACTCTTTGAGAACTCGGGTCTTCGAGTATAGGGGGAGGACGTCGCGGGTGTCAAATCCGTGGGGAGCGGAGATCCAGGGCCGCGGCGGCGTTCCGCTGAAGCCCCTCCAGCTTTGCCCGCTTCATAGGGCTGCCGCGGAAGCGCTCCACGTACTCGTCCCTTCCCAGGCGCAGGAGACCGGCGAGGTCGAGCTCGGCCCGCTGCGGCGGGATCTCCAGCTCGGGATGGTGCGCCCCCTCCGGCGCGGTGTTCCAGGGGCAGACCTCCTGGCAGATGTCGCAGCCGAACACCCAACCCCCGAGAAGCTCACGCACAGCGGGAGGAAAAGCTCCCCGGTGCTCGATCGTCCAATAGCTGATGCAAAGATTGCTGTCGAGCCGGTAGGGCTCGGGCAACGCCCCGGTCGGGCACGCGTCGAGACAGCGTGTACAGCTTCCACACAGGTCGGCCAGGGGGATGTCCGGCGCCAGATCCAGGGAGAGAAACAGCTCGCCCAGGAGGAACCACGATCCGGCCTCCGGATGGAGCAGCATCGTGTTCTTCCCCACCGCCCCGAGCCCCGCCCGCGCCGCCAGCTCGCGCTCCAGGACCGGTCCGGTATCCACGTAGCGCCGGCTGACCAACCCGGGGAACGCCTCGGCGATCCGGGCCTCCAGTGCGGTCAGCCGCTCCTGCATCACCTCGTGATAGTCCACCCCGCGGGCATAGCGAGCCACCCGCGGCCAGAGGTCGCCCGGAGGCTCCGGGATCTCCTCCCCTTCCTTATCTAGAAGTGGGGCGTACTGGAGAGCCACGCAGAGGACGCTCCGCGTCCCCAGCCAGACCTTCTCCGGCTCCAGGCGCGCCTCGACGCGCTTGGTGAACCAGTGCATGCCCGCCTGATCCCCCCGTTCGAGCCACCGCAGAAACGCCTCCCCATGCGCCGAAGGCTCCAGTCCCGCCACCCCCGCGCGGTCGAACCCCGCCTCCAGAGCCCAGGCCTTCAACATCTCGGCGGTCGCGCGGGGGTCCATGGCGGTAGGATAACGCCCGCGCGCCACCGCCGCATTTCCGGTGACGTCCACCGGTAACCGAGCGACCTGGATGTCCTCACCCAAGCCCCTCACCCGCCACGATCTCACCCTCCGCCTTTCCGGCCTGGAGCCGGAGGAGGCGCGGTGGACGCTCATCGATTATCTGGCTGGGCGGACGTCTCCCGAGATCACCCTTCCCCGGCTGGTCTTGGCGCTCGGGCCGGTCGAGGAGATCGAGGCGTGGCTCGATCAGGTGGCGCGGAGTTGGAAGCCGCCGGTGCCTCCGGCGCTCCGCAAGCTGCTCAAGTTGCTGCGCGACAACCGCCGCGGGCTGGCCCAGGTGGCCACCCTCCTCGGCAATCACCCGAACCCGGACGAGCCCTTCTCCTCCGCGGAGGAAGGGGTCGAGACCTACCGCCGCTTCTTCGACCTGGCGGTCCGCCGCGACGAGCCGTCCAGCGTCGCGGCCCACTCGCTGGGCGATAACAAGCTGCTGGAAAACGCGACCCGGGAGATCATCGAGCTGTTCGACCGCCTCGGCGTGCTCGGCCCGCACCATCGGGTCCTGGAGATCGGATGCGGGCTCGGGCGCATCGTCGCCGCCGTGGCTCCCAAGGTCGGCGAAATTTTCGGGATCGACATCTCGCCCGCCATGATCCAGGTCGCCCGGCAGCGGAACGCCGGCCTCGGCAACGTCGCCCTCTCGGTCACGAGTGGCCGCGACCTCGCCCAGTTCCCCACGGAAAGCTTCGACTTCGTCTACGGGGCCGACACCTTCCCCTACATCTATCATGAGGGCCCCGACCTCGCCGCTCTCCACGTAGGCGAGGCAGCGCGCCTGCTCCGGCCTGGCGGCCACCTGGTGATCCTCAACTACTCCTACCGGGACGACGTCAAAGAGGACCGCCGCGAGATGGCCCACCTGTGCGCCTCCTGCGGCTTCGAGCTCCTCGTGGAAGGCAGGCAGCCTCTTCAGCTCTGGGATGCGGTGCTGTTCCACGCCCGGAAGCTGCGCTGATTCCAAGCCCCATCCTGCGATATGCTCCCGCACGGGCCGGAAAGCTCTGCCGGCCGAACACTTCTTCTCTCCAGGAGGAACTTCCGATGGCAGATTGGATCGAGGAGGGTGCCGCTGCGCCCGACTTTACGCTCAAGGCCGATGACGGCCGGGACGTCCGCCTGTCCGACTTCCGCGGCAAGCCCGTGGTGCTCTATTTCTATCCCAAGGACGATACGCCGGGCTGCACGAAGGAGGCATGCGCCTTCCGCGATCGCAGCCAGGACCTGAAGGACCGTGGCGCGGTCGTCCTCGGCGTCTCTCCGGACGATGTGGCCAGCCACGGCAAGTTCCGCGACAAGTACAGTCTCAACTTCCCGCTCCTCGCCGACGCCGGCCATCAGGTGGCCGACACCTACGGCGCCTGGCGGGAGAAGAACATGTACGGCAAGACGTCGATGGGCATCCAGCGCTCCACCTTCCTCATCGACGGCGACGGCAAGGTGCGCAAGGTCTGGAAAAAGGTCAACGTCGACGGGCACGACGAGCAGGTCCTCGACGCTCTCGGGGCGCTGTAATCCTTTACATGAGGCGGGTGCTTGGCCGGGCTCCCGCCTTCGGTTACACTTCCGCCGCTTTCCCATGGCAGTCGTGTGCCGCACAGGGGTACAGGACGCCACGGGCCCGCCCGACCGGGATTCATCTAGAAAGGACCATGATGGAACTCTTCCAGCAGATGGCGGACATGGGGCACGAGCGCGTTCTGTTCTGCTCCAGCCCAGAAGTGGGTCTCCGAGCCATCATTGCAGTTCATTCCACCGTGCTCGGCCCCGGTCTGGGGGGCGTACGGATGTGGCCGTACAAGAGCATGGATGAAGCGCTGACCGACGTTCTCCGTCTCTCCCGCGGCATGACCTACAAAGCGGCGGCCACCGGGCTCAACCTCGGCGGCGGCAAGGCCGTCATCCTCGGCGATCCCAAGAAGGACAAGAACGAGGCCCTGTTCCGCACCTTCGGCCGCTTCGTCGATTCGCTGGGCGGCCTCTACATCACGGCCGAGGACGTCGGCACCGACGTGGGCGACATGGAGTGGATCTACACCGAGACGCCCTGGGTCACCGGCGTCTCGGCCGCCCACGGCGGCAGCGGCGACCCCTCGCCGGTCACCGCGTACGGCGTCCTCCAGGGGATCAAGGCGAGCTCGCAGTTCCTCTATGGCACCGACTCGCTGGCCGGCCGCTCGGTGGCCATCCAGGGCCTCGGCAGCGTCGGCTATCACCTGGCCAAGTTCCTCATCGAGGATGAGAAGGTGGCGAAGGTGTTCGGCGCCGACGTGGATGCCGAGCGCATCGCCCGCGCCCAGGAGCTCGGCGTGGAGATTGTCTCCAAGGAGGAGATCCTCGGCGTCGAGTGCGACGTCGTCGCTCCCTGCGCTCTCGGGGCCATCCTCAACGAGAAGTCGATCCCCAACTTGAAGTGCAAGATCGTGGCGGGTGCCTCGAACAACCAGCTCGCGGACGAGAAGCGGGACGGCCGGGCTCTCCACGAGCGCGGCATCCTGTATGCTCCGGACTTCGTGATCAACGCGGGCGGCCTGATCAACGTCTACCACGAGCTGACCGGCTACAACCGCGAGCGGGCGATGCGCGCGGCCCGCGGCATCTACAACAACATGATCCGGGTCTATGAGATCTCCCGCGAGCAGTCGGTGCCGACCTATCAGGCCGCCGACCGCCTCGCCGAGGAGCGCATCGACCGGATGAAGCGGATGGCGCCGCAGCACTGGGGCCAGCACTGGAAGAAGACCATCCGCGAGCGCGCCCTCCCGCGCAACGGCATGTAAACGAAGAGGTCGGCCCTTTGCGGCCCTCCACCAGCATCCTCATTCCCAACCTCGACTCCCGGCTCGTGGACCGCACGCTCGCGGCTCTCGCCGAGCAGGGAGCGCCCAGCCTGGGGATCAATCCGGGGATCGAGGTGCTGGTGGTGGGCCGGGACGCGCCCGGCCTCGTCCCTCGGGGCTCCGCGGTCCGCTTCCTGGAGAGCGAGGAGCGACTGAGCCCCGCGGCGGCCCGCAACCGCGCGGTCGCCGCCGCCCAGGGTGATCGCTTCCTCTTCACCGATTCCGACTGCCGTCCTCTTCCAGGCTGGATCGAGAAGCTCACGGCCGCCCTGGAGCACGCGCCGGTCGCGGGCGGCGGCGTGACGTTCCCCCGCGATCCCGCTGCCACGAGCGTCTGGGCTCTCGCCGACAACATCGCCTCGTTTCATGATCTGTTGACCGACCGGCCGGCGGAGCGCGACACGCGCGGCGCGATCGGCAGCCTGAACCTGGCCGTGCGGCGCGATGCCTGGGAGGCAGTCGGCCCGTTCGACGAGACCCTCCCCACGAGCGAGGACTTCGACTGGATCCTGCGCGCCCGCCGCTCCGGCCTGGCCACCGCGTTCGTGCCGGACGCGGTTGTGGAGCACGCGGCGATCCGCCGCTCCAAAGCAGATCTGGAGAGACACGCCACCTGGTATGGCCGCCACTTCCACCGCTTCCGCGCCCTTCATCCCGGGGTTTTCGACAGCGGGCCGACCTGGCGGAGCAAGAAGATTCTGCGCGCCGCTGCGCCGCTCAAGGCGGTGGCCGGGGCGCTGGCGATCTTCCGCAAGCACCCGGAGCTGCGCGGGTGCTGGCGGGCGTTCCCCGGGGTGGTGGCGTTCCGGCGGGCCTGGTACAAGGCGGTGCTGGAGGGGTGGGAGTGAGATCCACCGAGCGCCGCTTCCTCCACTCCACCGTGGCGGCCTACGGCAGCCAGCTCGCCCGGGTCATCATCCGTATCGCGGGCGACCTGCTGCTGGCTCGGCTCATCCTGCCGACGCGCTATGGGCTATTCGACCTGGCGTTCGGGATCGTGCTCATCGCGGGCATCTTCCGCGACCTCGGGCTCCCCTATCAGCTCGTGCGCGACGAACGCCGGCCGTACGGCACGGTGTTCCTGTGGACGACCGGCGCCGGCCTCGTCCTGACCCTCGGTTTGGCCCTGGGCGCGCCGCTCTTCGCCGGGCTCGATCCGGGCCTTCCGGCGGTCCTGCGGGTCTACTCCCTGTTCGTCCTCCTGGACGGCCTGGCGGTCGTCCCCAAGGTTTTCTTCGAGCGAGAGCTGGAGGTGGGCCGGTTGGTGCTGCCGGAGGTGCTGCGCGGGCTCACCATGGCGGCGGTCTCGATCACCCTGGCGGTGCTCGGGTACGGGGTCTGGAGCCTCGTGGCGGGGCAGCTCGCGGGCGCGGCGCTGTTCGCAGCCATGCTGTGGCAGCGGGCGCGCGGGCACATGCCGCTCGAATTCCTGCCGCGGCTCATCCCCGACCTGGTCGGCCGCTCGATGACCCTCTTCTTCATCGCGCTGATGGCCCTTCCGGTGCCGTACGTCTCCCGGTTCGTCATCGGCGGGATCTTCCCCGGGACGAGCGGAACCTTCCTGCTCGCGCAATATGGAAAAGCCCGGGAGTGGGGATTCCGTCTCCAGGAGCTGATCCAGCCGGCGGTGGCGCGGGTGCTCTACCCTGCCCTGGTCGCCTATCGCGCCGAGCGGGAGCGGTTCTTCGGCGCCTACCGGATCGGCACGCTGTCGATCCTCGCCCTGGAGACGCTGGCCGCCTACTTCCTCTTCTTCAACGCCGAGATCGTGCTGCTGCAGATCCTCATCGGGCCGCGCTGGGCGCCGGCGGTGCCGATCCTCAAGATCCTCTGCTTCGTGCCGCTCACCGACCCGTTCTCGCGGCTCGGCGGCGAGGTGCTCAAGACCGAGGGGGAGGACCGCGCCTGGCTGGTGGCCGTGGTGCTCAACTTCGCCTCGCTCGTGGGGTTCGGCATCCTCCTGACCCGGATGCTTGGAGTCGAGGGGATGGCCTGGGCGAGCTATCTCCTCCTCGGCAACTGGCTGCTGGCCTGGCGGGTCTGGCGCGTCTGCGGCGCGGAGTTCTGGCGGCTGGCGCGCGACCTGCTGTTCGTCTACCTCCTGCCTCTCCCTCTGTTCCTCGGCGTCGCGTGGATCTTCCCCGCGGAGTCGTGGGCCCGCCTCGGAGCCTCGGTGGCGGCCGGCGCGCTCGCCGCGGGGATCTACTTCTGGCGGTTCCACAAGCCGTTCCGGGCGTTCTTCCGGGCGCCGGCGGCGGAGGGTGCTTGAAGATCGCCTTCGTCATGCCCGGGGTGGGGATCGTCGGCCGCGGCGCCGAGGCGTTCGTGGTGGAGCTGTGCACGGAGCTCGCGGCGCGCCATGGATTCGAGGTGACGCTCTTCTCTCGTGGCCCGGCGCCAGTGCCTCACCGGCGGATTCATGCGCTCCCGCGCGATACGCGCTGGGTGAACGCGGCCTACTCCTCCTCCCGCCTCGGACGAAAGGTCTTCGACACGTTCTTCCTCGATCCCCTGAGCCTGGAGTGGTACACCGCGGCGCTCTCGGCCCTGCCGTCGCTCTGGCGCGGAGGCTATGACGCGGTCGTCATGGAGGGCGGACTGGTCGGCGCCTGGGGGTGCCGGCTGCTCCGCCGTCTGAAGGGCGTGCCGTTCGTGGACATCGCGCACGGCCAGGACCCCAAATGGGAAGGGGCCTTCGCCCGTCAGAAGCCGGACCGGGTGGTGGCCTTCACCGAGGCGGCGCGGCGGATGATCCTGGCGCGGGCGCCGCGGGCGCGAGTGGTCGTCATCTCTCATGGGGTGGATCTGGATCGCTTCCGGCCGGGCGTGCCGCCCGTGCCCCTAGACCTGCCGCGGCCGATCGCCCTCTGCGCCGGCGCGGTGGATGCCCACAAGCGGATGCACCTGGCGGTCGAGGCCGCGGCGCGGGCCGGAGCGAGCCTGGTGATCCTCGGCGAGGGGCCGGAGGGAGAGGCGGTGGACCGGCTCGCCGCCGCCCGGCTGCCGGGGCGCTACCTGCGGCGCACCGTGCCGCGCGCGGAGATGCCCGGTTGGTACGCCGCGGCGGATTGCTTTACGCTACCTTCACGGACGGAGTCCTTCGGATTGACGTATCTGGAAGCGCTGGCCTGTGGCCGTCCCTGCGTGGCTCCGGACGACGAGGTGCGCCGCGAGGTGATCGGAGAGGCCGGGATCTGCTGTGACGTGGAGAACCTGGACGACTACGCCAGAGCCCTCGCGGCGGCGCTGGAACGGAGCTGGGGAGAGACGACCCGGCGCCGTGCGGAGCGCTTTCCCGTGACTGCGACGATCGATGCGTATGCCGCGCTTTTTCGGGAGCTGACACACCGGTGAGCCTGCCCGCGGTTTTGATGCTCCACCACGTCGAGCCCGGCCCGCTCGATCCGCCCCCGCTGCACCCGAACAGCTACCTGGCGCGGCAGGACTTCGCCGGGTTTCTCGACGACCTGAGCTCGCACGGCTACCGCACGCTGACTCTCGCCGCGGCCCTCCAAGGCAAGCCTCCCCGGCGCAGCGTCGTCCTGACGTTCGACGATGGCTGCCGCTGCTTCCGTGACCACGCCTGGCCTGAGCTGCAGGCCCGCGACATGACGGCGACTCTCTTTGTCGTGAGCCGCGAGCTCGGTGGCACGAACCGGTGGGACCGCCCCGCCGATGTACCCGGCGAACGCATCGAGGAGCTGCTCGGCTCCGGCGACCTGCGCCGGCTCGCTGCCGCGGGGGTCGAGATCGCCTCCCATGGCCGCCATCATCGCGATATGACGGAGTGCTCCGACGAGGAGCTGCGCGAGGAGCTCCAGGGATCGCGCGCGGACCTGGAGGCGATGCTCGACGTGAAGGTCCGGACCTTCTGTTACCCCTATGGTCACGTGGACGACCGCGTCCGCGCCGCGGCCCAGGCGGCCGGGTATCTCGCGGCGGTGAGCATCCACGCGCAGCCCGGGGCACGGCCGGGAGATCTCTGGGCCTTGCCGCGCATGATCCTCAACCCGGGAGAGAGCCGCTTCGAGCGGCGGCTCAAGGTGAGCGGCCTATATCCGCTGTGGAGCCGCCTTCCCCGCTTCGGCGTGCTCGCCGGGTTGCGCAGGAGAACAGCCGCATGACCTGGGACCGCCTGCGCCGCGACTTTCAGCGTCTGCGGGGGATCAAGGGACGGGGCTTCTGGATGGCCCTGATCGACGCGCTCCTCTTCGACTCCGGCTACCAGGCGCTGGTCGCCCACCGCCTTGCGCACGCCCTGGTGCGCCGCGGCGTGCCCGTGCTCCCCGCCGTCTGCCGCCGCTGGGCGATCGCCGCCTGCGGGGTCGACATCCTGCCGCGCGCGGATCTGGGCGGCGGCTGCATCATCGCCCACGGCATCGGCCTCGTCGTCGGCGGCCGGACCGTGATCGGCGAGAACTGCACCCTGCTCCACGGCGTCACCCTTGGCGAGGCCCGCTTCGACGAGCTCGACTGCCCCCGGATCGGCCGCCGCGTGACGATCGGCGCCGGGGCCATTGTGCTCGGCGGCATCACGATCGGCGATGATGCGCTGATCGGGGCCGGCTCCGTGGTGGTGTCCGACGTCCCCCCTGGAGCCGTGGTCGCCGGCGTTCCCGCCCGCGAGCTCGCGCGCCCGCAGCCTGGTCGCCTTGGAGGTGAATCGTGAAGAGCTTTGGAGTCCTTGTTGTCCTTGCTGTCCTTGCCGCCCCGGTGCCCGCCCGGGCCGCCGCGCCCGCGATCTGCGACCAGAACACCGCCCTGACTCTCGTCGGCATCGACACCACGAGCGGCAGCATGCTCTTCTCGGTACCGCCGCTCGGCGGGAGCACCGGCACAGGCTGGCTCGTGGAGATCGACGCCGCCGGCCGCGAGGCCCTGGCTTATCCCGATCCCCCGAAGGGGCTGTTCTCCGGCTCGGTCGGACCCGGGCCGGTCCTGGCGGCGATCCCTTGCGGAGAGAACTGCGTCCAGCCCATGCAGTGGAACCGCGGCGCCCGGCAGCCGCTGGGCGAGCCGCTGCGCACGCCCACCGCGTCGAACCTCGCGCCGACCTACGACGAGTCGGGAGCGCCCTGGCTCGTCCTCCAGGGAGCCGCCGCCCAGGACGGCCGGGCCCCCACCTGGGCCTTCCGGTTGATGAATCGTGAATGGAGCGGCCGCGGCCCCTTGAACGTGATGGCGGTCGGCCAGCCAGCGGCGCTGCCGGCGCCGCAGCGCAAGGACGGTGTCCTCGTCGGCACGGGCCTGTTCTCATCCTCCGGAAGCCCGGAAAGCTGGGCCGTGGCCGTGCCCACGCTGCCCGAGCAGCGCCGTGGGCAGCTCGTGGCGCTCACCGGCACCTCGGCGGCGTATCTGTCCGCCGACGGTGTGATTTACCTCTCGGACGACGCGGGAAAGAAGTGGCGGCGCTCCACCTGGACGCCCTGGGGCGCGACCGAAGTGGTCGGGAGCTGGCTCCAGGGGAAGGACTACTGGGTCGACCTGGCCTACGGCAGCCACCTCGGCGGCCTGCGCCTCGTCTGGTACGACCGCCGGGTCGCCTCGCAGGGAGAGCGCATCCTGCTGACCCGCCTGACACCCGGCGGCGGCTGGAAGACCCTGGCCGAAGCACCCAGCGAGATCCGCACCCGGAGCGGCGACATCCTGACCATCGCCCAGGTGCTCGTGCCCAAGGGCGACGCCTGGCTCCTCCTCTCCGGCTGCGCGGCCACGCCCCAGGGCTCGGGCGTGGTGGTGCGGTTGTTCGACGGAAAGGCGCTGTCCGAGCCGCGGTTCGTGGCGTTCGCTAACGGACGCTGAGGCGAAGCGCCGAGACGGGTGCGGCCTCCCGCCGCTCCGCCGGCCTGGTGAGCTACGAACGGATCGCCGAGATCAACAGCCAGGAGCTGTTCCTCCGCGAACTGAGCCAGGCCTCCCGGCAGCTCCAACCCGGGGGTCCGCGCCTTCTCATGCCGGCGTCTACGCCCGGAGAAGATCCACCTCGTACGCCTTGAATTGGCTGTCTCCGGTGAGAATCTTCAGGTTCTCCAGTTGAGCCTGAGCGATGAGAAGACGATCGAAGAGATCGGCATGATGATGCGGCAGGTTGGCCACGTGCAACGCATGGCTATGCTGGACCGGCAGCGGTGACGTACCGCTCGTCTCCATCCGGGAGAGAACGTACTCTACCGGAGGCAAGGGAAGTGGGAGCCTCCCAAGCGCATATTTGATCGCGATCTCCCAGGAGCTCGCCGCCGACAGGAAGAGCTGGTTCTCGGGATCTTGAAGCAGTGCCCGCGTCTGCGGAGACAACCGCGTCGACGCGGCCTGCATCCACAGCCAACAGTGCGTGTCGAGGAGGATTCTCAAGACTGGAACAGGGCCAGCACCTCGTCCGGCAGAGGCGCATCGAAGTCGTCGGGTATTTCAAAGAGCCCGTCGTCTTGACCAATGACCCGCTGCGGCTTCGGCTCGATCGGCACCAACCGTGCGACCGGCTTTCCCGCCCGGGCGATCACGATCTCCTCGCCGCCGGCGACGCGCAGCAGTAGGCGGGACAGGTGCGTCTTGGCCTCATGGATGTTGACCTCTTCCATGCTTCTTATGGTGGACTAAGGAGTGGACTAAGTCAAATCCGGGGCTGGCGGAGCGCGTTTTTAAGCTTCCGCGGCGCACGCTGAACTTTCCGCATCACCCCAGCCTGCGAATCGTCTCCTCCGCCTTCTCGGCAAGCTCCGGCGGGGGCACGAAAGTGCCGGGGATGTGCCGGTTGGCCCAGGCCGCGAGCGCGCGCAGGACCGGGAACAAGCCGGCCCCCTTGGCCGTGAGCTGGTACTCGTAGCGCGGCGGACGCGACTGGTACTCCGCCTTGACCACGAGGCCGCACTCCTCCAGGCGACGGAGGCGGTCGCTCAGGATGTTGGTGGGGATCTTCTCGGGCGAGCTCAACAGCTCCCCGAAGCGCCGGTTGCCCAGGAACAGCAGGTCGCGGATGACCAGCAGCGTCCACTTGTCCCCGATCAGGTCGAGGGCGCTTGCGATCGGACAGTCGGAACGCCGGGTCGGACACTCTTCCATGGCGGAAGCTTAGCAGGTGACTTGCAAACTGCAAGTGAGGGGGATAGAGTCGCGGTCACTTGCAGAGTGCAAGTGACGATCCGAAAGGAGGAGATACCATGGCAAACGTAGCGCAGGCCCTCGCCGCGGAGCTGGAGAAGGAGGCGGTCGCGACCCGCCGCATGCTGGAGCGGGTGCCGGGGGACCGTCTGGAGTGGCAGCCACACGCCAAATCGATGACCCTGGGCCAGCTGGCTCTCCATCTGGCCCGCCTTCCGGGAGCCTTTGCGCGGATGGGTAGGCTGGATGGGTTCGACGCAGCCACCATCGATTTCACTCCGAAGGCGCCGCAGAGCGCGGACGAGATCCTGGCGACTTTGGACGCCTCGCTGGCGGATGCGAAGGCTTTCCTGGGCGGTCTCGATGAAGAGTCCGCGAATGCTCCGTGGCGGATGACCCTCGGCGAGCAGGAGCTGATGACGCTGCCGCGCCACGAGCTCGTGCGGAACCTCATGTTCAACCACTCGTACCACCATCGCGGCCAGCTCTCCGTCTATCTCCGGCTCCTCGACGTCCCGGTGCCGGCGACCTACGGCGACAGCGCGGACGAGCACCCGCTCGCGGCGCGGGCGTAAAGCCCTACTCCAGCACCGCCTCCGCCTTCACCCCCGGCGCGGTCGTGGTGGTGGCACGCCAGGTGCGGCCGTCTCCGGCGGTGACTTGCACCTCCCAGGTGCCTGGGGGCACGTCGCCCAGCGAGAGTGTGCCGCCTCTCATCGCGAAGGCCGCAGTCGGCTCTCCCAGGCGGACGAGGGTGCGGAAGGGGCGGCCTCCCGGTCCGAACAGGGTGACGGTGGCCGGCACGGGCGTATCCGTCAGAGCCGGGACCCGGACCCGCAGGTTGCAGCTCGGGGGCAGGGTGAGCCGGCCGGCATCGCCCGGGGAGGTGACCGTGATCTCGGTGGACGCTGAAGACTCGGTCGCGAGCAACACCTGCCAGCCTCCCGGCGGGACACGCGACAGACGTGCCCGGCCCCCCTCCCCCACGGCTGCCGTGCCGTCGCCGACCTTCTGGCCGGCTCCGTCGAGCACGACGTAGAACAGCGTCCGCGGCGGCAAACCCGCGGCGGTGGCGACCTGGAGCGTGACTCCCTCCGTGGCGCGCAGGGCGACCTCCACCTCGGAGGCGCCGGTTCCGTCGACCTGGACGCTCGCCTCTCCCGGCGCGTACCCGTCGGCCTGGGCGCGCAGGCGCCAGGTGCCTTCGGCCACGCCGCGCACCACGAAGACGCCGCGGCTGTCGGTCTGCGCCCGTCCCGTAGCGGAGCCGCCGTCCGGGGACAGGAGCTGCACGGCGGCGCCGTTCAGCGGGCTCGAATCCGCCGCGTCGACCACGCGGCCGGTCACGTCCGCCGCGGGGAGGTCGATGGTGATCTCCCGGTCCGCCAGGAGGTCGACCGTCTCTTCATGGCTCGGGGCGGTGGAGCGGTCGCCCACGAGGAGCTTGTAGGTGCCGGCGGACAGGCCCTGGAAGCGGAACCGGCCGGCGCCGTCCGTCGCGCCGAGCGTCCGCTTCGGCCCTTCCAGGAAGATCGGCGCGTCGGCGACCGGCGCGCCGTTGCGCCGCACCCGGCCGGACAGCTCGAAGCCGCGTTCCATGTCGAGATCGAGCCGTGCCTCGGAGGCGCCGGGCTCCAGCTGCACCACCCCTTCGGCGTACAGCGCCGTTCCCGGCAGCTCGGCCCGGACCCGCCACTCCCCGCGCTGCAGGTGCTCGATGCGGTAGGAGCCGTCCGGCTCGATCCGGCCTCCGGTGCCCATGCCCTGGCCCTGACCCCGGGCCAGGACCTGGACACGCGAGAGCTCGGATACCTCGACCCCCGTGATGCGGCCGATGATGGCTCCCCCCCTGTGGAGACGGAGCTCGATCCCCGCGACGGACGAGCCGTCGACGGTCACCGGCACCCTCTCCGGCCTGGCGAACCCCTCCTTCTCCGCACCCGCCCGGTAGCTGCCGTCCGCTACCGCCGCGAAGCGGAACGAGCCGTCGCCCTGGCTCAGGGTGCTCAGGGGCGGGGAGCCTCCGGGCGATCCCAGCCAGACTTGAGCGCCCGCCACCCCCGTCCCGGCGTCGTCGACCACCCGGCCGCTCACCTCGCTTCCCCCTTCCAGCGGAATGTCCAGCGAGTTCTCGCCGACCCGGAGCTCGACCTGGCGCCGCGCCATGCCATGCTCCGGATGCGATGCCTCGATGGTGCGCGGCCCGGGCGGGAGGCTGTCCAGCACGTAATGGCCGTCGCCGTCCGAGCTCGTCATGTGGAACCCGCCGCCCCGGTTCTCCCCGGGGGGGACGTGCACCTGGGCTCCTGTCAGCGCTTGGCCCGAGGGCGACAGGACCCTGCCTTCGAGAACAGCCGCGGGCGACAGGACGATCTCGACGCCGCGCTTGTCTTCGCCGGCCCGCAGCTCCAGGTTGGCGACCGAGCCCTCCTGCCATCCGGGAGCCTGGGCGATGACGCCGAGGGGCCCCGGCGTCACGTTCGAGATGCGGAAGCCCCCCTCGGCGTCGCTCCGGTCGAACGGCGGCATGCTTCGGAACGCCGTCAATCCCATGGCCTGCGCCTGGATCTCCACCCGGACCATCGCGCCGGCGATGGGCTTGCCGTCAGGGTCGACCACGCGGCCGGAGATCGAGCCGGCCGCCTGCAGGACGATGCGGAGCGGCTGCTCGGCGGGGATCTGCACCCCCTGCGCCGAGCCCGGCGCGTAGCCCGACCGCTCGACCGACACGTCGACCGTGCTGCCGGCCCGCAGGTCTTCGATGCGGAAGAAGCCGTCCGCGCCGGACAATCCCTTCGTCTCGTCGCTCTCCTCGCTGAAGCCCGGGATCTCGGGATCGCTGGCCTCGGTGAGGCGGACCTCCGCGCCTTCCACCGGCCTGCCCGACGTATCGACGACCCCGCCTTCGAGGGCGACGCCGCGGGCGAGGACGAGCGTACCCAGGTCGATGGGCCGGTTCCCTTCGGGAACCTCCAGGCTGGGCACGGTGAGAGGCGCCCAGCCGCGGCCCCGGGCCGTGAGGTCGTACCGCCCGGCAAGCAGGTTGCCGAAATCGAAGCGGCCGTCGGCTTTGGTGACGGCTTCGAACGTATCCAGGCTCTCCGGCTCCAGAACGGCGCGAAACCGCGTCCTGGAATCGCCGGCCACGGAGGTCCGCAGCATCATCCGCGCCCCGGCGACCGGCTGCTGGTCCGGGCCCAGGACGCGCCCGAAGGCGCTCCGGCCGCGCCCCAGCACGACCCGGAGCGGCGAGGCCGGCCGATCGGGAGAGGGCGGCGCCGCCTGGACGCGGGCGGGCGCGAAACCGTCTTTGGCGACGCGCAGCTCGACGTCCATGCCCGCCATCAGCCCACGCCACCGGAAGCGGCCATCCGGACCGCTGCGGACCATGGCGCCGCGCACCTGGAACGCCTGCATGCGCGCCGCCATGGGCAGGCCCTGCAAGCCGCCCAGCGAGGCGGTGATCTCCGCCCCGGCGACCGGCGCGCCCGTCTCGTCCACGACGATCCCCGTGATCGCGAGGTCGGGCTGGAGGGAGAGGGTCAGCAACGGCCGCGGTTTGCCCGCGGCGCTCCGGGACTCCTGCACCGTGCGGAAGAACCCGGCGGCCGCCGCCTGGAAGGTGATGCTCCGCTCCCCGGACGCCGGAAGGCGGGCCTCGCCGCGAGCGTCGGTCCGCTGGAAGCCTCCGAAGTCCGAGGTCAACCAGACCAGGGCACCGGGAATCGGGCGGCTGTCGGTGGCGGAGACGGCTCGAACCGCGGCATCGCGGACCGTGGGCAGGCGCAGCTCCCGTGGAGCGGGCGGCTCTTTCGCACCCGCCTTCGCCTCCAAAGCCCGGACCCGGGCCTCCAACCGGCGGCCGTCCGCCGCGATCAGGAGGACGTCGAGCGTCGCGCCGCCCGGCGCGACGAGATCGAGGAGACCGCCTTCGCCGGTCATTCCCAGCGGCGCTCCGCCCTCGGCCTGGACCAGCACGCCGGCCGCCGGCTTGCCGTCCGCGCCGAGCACCCGCAGCGGCAGAGCCGGGCCGGAAGGAAGGCGCAGCTCCACGCTCTTCGCCCGCACCTCCTTGCGCTCGGCGATGCCGAAGCCAGACGCCACCGCGCGCACGTTGACGGCCGTGTTCTCCAGCCGCGGCAGCACGGCCCGCCCGTCCACGTCCGTGACCACCACGCGGGAAGCGTTCTGCCAGGAAGAGGCCGAAAAGCTCGCGGGCTCGCTCCGCACCCGGGCTCCCGCCACCGGCCGTCCGTCGGGACCGAGGACCCGCACGGCGAGCCCGGCGTCGCGCTGGAGCCGGACCGCGGGCACATCGAGCTCGCCCGTCAACGGACCCGCCGAGGTCTCCTGAGGAACAAGCCGATCCCCGCCTGCGATGATCTTCCACATCCCCGGCTGCGGAGCCTCCAGGGCGAACGAGCCATCCGCGCCGCTCTCCACGCTCGCCGCCGGCTCGGGCTCCTCCCTGCCCTCCAGCTCGAGACGGCCGGCCGCATGAGCGGACGCCAGCGGCACCAGCCGGACCCGGGTCTTGGCGAGCGGGGCTCCACTGGAATTCAGGACACGGCCGCGGATGGGGATACCGGCGGCGAAGGCGGTGCCGGGGACGAGGCAGAGGCAGGCAAGCAGGAGCAGAGCGGCGCGGGCTCGGGGCATCCGACAAGGATAAAGGACAAAAAGGACACCAAGGACGGCAAGGGCTTGAATTCTTGCCGTCCCTGGTGTCCTTGACGTCCTTGGGCCGGGCGGGGGCCTACGCGTGAACCGCGCTCTGCGCCGGAATCCGCAACCGCTGGCCGGGGTAGATCTCGTCCGGGTCCTTCAGCATGGGCTTGTTGGCCTCGAAGATCACCGGGTACTTGTTGGCGTCGCCGTAGTGCTCCTTGGCGATCTTGGAGAGGGTGTCTCCCTTCTTGACCTCGTAGTATTTTCCCTCGGGCTCCTGCTTGGCGACCGTCATGTTGTCGTCGACCGAGCCGATCCCTTCGGTGTTGCCCACCAGCAGGACGATCTTCTCGCGGTCCGCCTGGCTCGGCGCCTGGCCCGTCAGGGTGACCTTGTCGTCATCGACCCGGACGCCGAGCTCCTGCACCTTGAAGCCCATGCTGTCGACCAGCTTCACCAGAGCCGCGGCCTTGCGGCGGTCGTGCAGCTCGCGCACCTGCTGCGGATTCGGGGCCGCTTGGGGCGTGGCCGCTCCCGGCGCGGGCTTCTGCTGCTTATCGTCGTCGTCACCCAGGCCGAGCTTGCGGCCGACGTTCTTGGCAAATTCAATCAGACCCATACATGTCCTCCTCTCTGACGCGTTGAGTGGATTGGCATCTTCGCGGACTGCCAAGGAAAGGAGTAGCAGCTCTCGTGCCAATGGGAGATGGGGAGATGGGGAGATGAGAAAAAAAGAGGCGGCCTCTCTTGGGCCGCCTTTGAGTGATGGAGGGGGCGAAGATTCAAGGCTCGACCCTCTGTTAGGGCGTCCCCTGACTTCGGGGAACCTCGAAACCTCGCCGCTCGAAGACCAGAATAGACCGGGAAAGTTACGAAACAGATTACGATGCGACCGTCTCTGCGACGACCTTGGCCATTCTCTCCACGATCTCGTCGATCGTCAGATCCGAGGTATCGACGAGAGTGTAGGAATCGTCGTGGGTCAGAGGAGAATCTTCGCGGGTGCTGTCGCGCAGATCGCGGCGGGCCAGGTCGTCCAGAACCTGCTCGTAGGTCATCTGGCGGCCCCTGGCGACCAGCTCGTCGAAGCGGCGCCGGCCGCGCACCTCGGTGCGGGCGCTCAGAAAGAACTTGTGGGGAGTCTCTGGGAAGACGCGGGTGCCGATGTCCCGTCCCTCCAGGACGCCGCCGAGGCGGCGGGCGGTCTCCTGCTGGAGAGCGACCATCCGCCGGCGGACTTCCGGGTAGGCGGAAATCTTCGAGGCGGCGTCGCTGACCTCGGGGGTGCGGATCCGCGCCTCGACCGGCTCGCCGTCGAGCAGGACCTCGAAGCGGCCGTCCTCGGCGCCGACCAGGCTGACCCGCGCCTGCGCGGAGGCCGTCTCGACCGCGGCGCGGTCCGCCGGATCGATGCCGCTCTCCAGGACCTTGAGGCCCAGGGCGCGGTACATGGCGCCGGTATCGAGATAGGGCACGCCGAGCCGCCGGGCGAGCCGCCGCGAGACGGTGCTCTTGCCCACGCCCGCGGGCCCGTCGATCGCCACGATGAGAGGAAGGCCGCCGCTCACGGACGCCGGCCCCGTCCCGCCCCGGAGGCCCGCCGGCCTCCGCCGGGTCCACCCTTCTTCGCCGGAGACCGCTTCGCCGGAGCTCTCTTGACCCCGGCTTTCCGGGCCGGAGCCCTTTTGTCTGGAGCCTTTTTGGGGGGCTCTCCCTGGGCGGCCCGCTTCACAGAAAGCGGCTTCTTCTTCACGGGAGCTTTCTTCACCCCCGCCTTCTTCCCGGCCGTCCGGGTCTCAGGCTGTTCTCCCCTCTCCCGCTCGCGGGAGAGGGGCCGGGGGTGAGGGCTCTCCTTCTTCTTCTTCTTCGGCCGGGCGGTGATCCGCCGCAGGGTCTCGACCTCGCGCTCGGTCAGCTCGCGCACGGCGCCGGTCGGCAGATGGGGATCGCGCAAGGGGCCGATCGCCACGCGCCGGAGCTTCTGCACGGGGTGGCCGATGCGCAGGAACATCTCGCGGATCTGGCGCGTCCGTCCCTCGGTCAGCTCGACGGTCCACCAGGTGTTGTGCCCCTCGTCGTCGTCTCCCCCCCGCCGCCGCTGCGGACCTTTGACGCGCTGCGAGATCCGCGCGGGGACTGTGCGCTTCCCCTCCAGGACGATCCCCTCGCGCAGGAGGTCGAGCTGCGCCGCGGAGGGCTCGCCCTTGACCTTGACTTCGTAGGTCTTGCTCCCGCCGTAGCGCGGATGGGCGACGTGCTGGGCGAATTCCCCGTCGTCCGTCAGCAGGATCAGTCCCTCGGAATCGAAGTCGAGCCGGCCGACGGGGACCAGGGCCTTGCGGAACGCCGGCGGCACGAAGTCCATGACGGTCTTCCGCTCCTGCGGGTCGGAGACGGTGGACATGACGCCCCGCGGCTTGTTGAGCACGAGGTAACGGTAGGGGCCTTCGTGCGGATGGACCCGCTTGCCGTCGACCTTGATGGCGTCTTTCGCCGGATCGGCCTTCGCGCCGATCTCCGCGACCTGGCCGTTGACCGTGACCCGGGCCTCCCGGATCAGCTCTTCGGCCTTCCGCCGCGACGACGCGATCCCTGCCCGCGCCAGGATGCGTTGAATGCGTTCTTCACTCATAGGACCTCCCCCTCGTCCGCCTGGTCCTGCGCCTCTTCGAGCTCCGCGGCTTCGCGCAGGATGCGCTCCTCGCGGTCTTCCCGCTCGCCCGGGGGCGCGACGGAGTCGAGCGTCGCCTGGGAGAGCTGAGCGCCGTCGCCGCCCGCCCCACCGCTCCCGAAGGTCTCCTCGAACTCTTCGAGCGGCGGCAGGTCGCGCAGGCTGTTGAGCCCGAAGTGCACCAAAAACTCCCGCGTGGTGCCATAGAGGAAGGGCTTCCCCACCACCTCCTTGCGGCCGGTGATGCGCACGAGGCGGCGCTCCAGCAGGGTCTTGATCACGCCCGCGGGGCTCACGCTGCGCAGCTCCTGGATCTCCGGGCCGGTGATCGGCTGGCGGTAGGCGATGATCGCCAGGGTCTCCAGCGCGGCCATCGAGAGCTTGGTGCCGCCGCTCACGTCGAAGAAGCGGCGGAGCCACAACACCATCTCCGGCCGGGTTGCGATGCGCACGCCCCCGGCCACGTCCTCCGCCATCACGCCCCGGCCTTCGCCGCCCTGGTAGCGGGCCAGCACGGCTTCCAGGGCCTCCGCCGCCTGCTCCCGGTCCTCTTCGTCGAACATCTCCAGCAGCCGGGTGCGCGGCACCGGCTCGGACGAGACGAACAGGACCGCCTCGATGGCGGCCTCCATGTCGTTCCGCTCGGTCATAGCCCGATCGTCTCCCGGTCGTGCAGGTCGGCTTCGCGGGTGGTGCGGTACAGGAGGACGTCCCCCGCCTCGGTCTGGTGGATGCGCACCAGGTTGAGCCGCGCCAGCTCGAGGACCGCCAGGAACGCGGCGATCGCCTCGGCGCGGCAGGAGCGGGTCCGCAGGTCCTGCACCAGGTCGAACGGCCGGCCGGCATCCAGTTGGCTGAGCAGCCGGTCGAACTGGCCGCGCACCGAGTACTCCTCCAGCGTGAGCTGGAGCGGTGGCGGATGCTCCCGCTCATAGCGGACCAGCGCCTGTTTGAGCGCGCCCAGGAGGTCGAAGAGCGAGACCTCGCCGATGTCGATCTCCTCCTCCTCGACCGGGTCCGGCTTGGGCATCGGCTGCGGCTTGCGCGTCCAGATGCCCATGCGGACGCGGTCGAGCTCGGCCAGCGACTGGGCCGCCTCCTTGAGGCGCCGGTACTCCAGCAGCCGCTCGACCAGCTCCTGCCGCGGGTCTTCCTCGGGCTCGCCTTCAGCCTTCTTGGGCCGCGGCAGCAGCATCTTGGACTTCAGGTGGATGAGGAGAGCCGCCTCGTAGATGTACTCGCCCGCGACATCCAGGTTGAGCTCTTCGAGGAGCCCCAGGTACTCGTGGAACTGGTCGCAGATCACCGCCACCGGGATGTCGGTGATCTCCACCTTGTTGATCTTGATCAGGTGGAGGAGCAGGTCGAGCGGCCCTTCGAAGATCGGAAGGTGCACACGCCACGACTCGGGGAGGAGGCCCCCCGAGGCCGCGGCATCGGCCCGCATCGCCGCCACCTGCTCGGGAACGGCCACGGCCGCCGTCTCGTCGGCCGGAACGGGATCGCCCTGCATGGGATCGATGTCGCTCATCCGGCGACCTGCGCGGCGGCCTTCGCCTGGTCGAGAGCCTTGCGGTAGTCGATGCGCAGGGCCGAACGGACCATCTCCATGGTCTCGCCCGTGCGCTCGCGGGCCTTGCGCGATCCTTCGAGCAGGATGTCGAAGACCATGTCGCGGTCGAGCTGGGCGCGGCGCTGGCGCATCGGCTCCAGGGTTTCGTTGATGATCTGGGCGAGCAGCTTCTTGTCGTCGACGCAGCCGATCTCCGCAGCCCGGCACTGGTGCGCCACCCGCTCCTGCACGTCGACGGGGGACATCAGCTTGTGGAACTCGTAGAGGTTGCACACCTCGGGGCGCCCCGGGTCCTTGCGCGTCAGCCGCTGCGGATCGGTGAACATCTGCTTGCACTTGGCGAGGACCTCTTCGGGCGTGTCCGAGAGGTTGATCGCGTTGCCGTAGGACTTGGACATCTTGCGGCCGTCGATCCCCGGCACCTTGGGCGTGGGGGTGAGCAGGATCTGGGGCTCGGGGAAGACCTCCTGGCCGTAGAGGAAGTGGAAGCGGCGCACCAGCTCGCGTGAGAATTCCAGGTGGCTCGCCTGGTCCTCCCCCACCGGCACGAAGTGGGCACGGTAGATGAGGATGTCCACCGCCTGGAGCACGGGATAGCCGAGAAACCCATAGGTCGTCAGGTCCTTGGTCTCCAGCTGCTGGATCTGCTCCTTGTAGGTCGGGACGCGCTCCAGCCAGCCGAGCGGCGTGAGCATCGACAGGAGCAGGTGGAGCTCCGCGTGGTCGGGCACCATGGACTGGATGAAGATCACCGACTTCCCGGGGTCGAGCCCCGCGGCGAGCCAGTCGGTGACCATCTCCACGGTGTTCCCGGCGATCTGCGTGGGATTGGCGTAGTCGCTGGTCAGGGCATGCCAGTCGGCGGCGAAGTAATAGCAGCGATAGCGGTCCTGGAGCTCGATCCAGTTTTTGAGAGCCCCGAAATAGTTTCCCAGGTGGATCTTGCCGGTCGAGCGCATCCCCGACAGCACGACTTTCTGTTCCGTCACGGTTTATCCCCTCGAAACGTCCCTCAGACGACGAATTGGATGAGAATGCTCAAGATGCCGAAGAGCAGCGGGGGCACCAGCACCCCGATAACCAGAAGCGCCAGAGCCATCCCGATCATAAAGCCAGCGGGGCGGATCGCCGCAAGCTTCTCCGCCCAGTCCGGGGGGAGAAGGTGGAGGGCGATCCGGCCTCCGTCGAGCGGCGGCAGCGGGATCAGGTGGAACACGGTCAGGAACGTGTTGACCGTCACCAGGTCCGTCAAGGTGAACATCAACGGGAAGTGCGGCGCGGCGCCGGCCTTGTCCCACTGATGGAACAGGGCCCAGAGCGCCGACTGTTCCCCGGGCTGGCCGGTGATCCGCACGGCCACGAGGAGCGCCGCGATGCCCAGCAGGGCGATCACGCCGTTGCAGAACGGCCCGGCCGAGGCGATCAGCAGGCCGTCGCGGTAGGGCTCGCGCAGGTTCTTCTCCAGAACCGGGACCGGCCTCCCCCAGCCGAAGATCGGGGCACCGAAGAAAAGCATGATGACCGGCAGGATGATCGATCCCACCAGCTCGAGATGGCGGAGCGGGTTCAGGCTGACCCGCCCCAGGAGCCGTGCGGTGGAGTCGCCGCACGACTCGGCCGTCCACGCCTTGAACGCCTCGCGGGCCGAGAGCGACAGGAGGAGCAGCAGGTATTCCACCCCGCCCGCGAAGATTCGTTGGGCATCCACTCAGGTCCGGTCCCCCCCGGTCCGGGACGGTGTTGGAGGGCCTGGAGGAGCGGGCAGCGGCTCGGTGAGCCCGCGCAGCACGCCGCGCGCCTTGGAGCGGACGGCGCGCGTGTTGCCCCGCGCCAGCTCGCGCAGGAACGCCGCCGGCAGGGTCAGCAGGTTCGCCGCCACGAAACGCACGAGGCCCAGCGGACCGCCATGGCGGCGCACCCAGACCGCGTTGCTCCGGCCGGTGTGGAAGGTCTTGAGCGGCGTGTACGAGCCCGCGGTGGACGCGGCCACCTTGTGCCAGATCCGGCTCTCCGGCGCATAGCGCAGGCGGTAGCCAGCGTCGAGCGCGCGCCGGCACCAGTCCGCGTCGTCCACGTTGATGAAGTAGGCCGGATCGAGCGGCCCGACGCGCTCCAGCACGTCCCGCGGGATCATCAGGCAGCAGGTGGTCAGATAGGTGACGTCGCGCGCCCGGTTCCAGCGCGGGCCGTCCTTCTTGCCGCGGCCGAGCTCGACCGCCACGGTCTCGCGGATGCGCAGCCGCCCGCCGGCCGCCCACAGCACGTCGGGCGCGTCGTAGTAGAAGATCTTGGGTCCGGCGCCGCCCACCTCCGGGTCCTCGCAGGCGCGGACCAGCGGCGCCAGGAAGCCGGGATCGACGTCGACGTCGGTGTTCAGGAGGAGCACCCAGCCGACCTCCGGGGACTCCAGGGCCTTGCGGATGCCCACCTCGTTGCCGCCGGCGAACCCCAGGTTCTTGCCGGTCTCGACCACGTCGAGGCCCGGCCGCTCGCGGCGCAGGCGCTCGACCGAGTCGTCGGTGGAGCCGTTGTCCACCACAATGACGCGCAGGGACTCGGCGCCGATCGCATGATCGAGGGACGAGAGGGTCGCCAGGGTGTCCGCGGCGCCGTTCCAGTTGACGAGGACCACGGCCACGCGGGCGCTCGGATCGCGAGGAGAGAGGTTCATCCCGCCACCTCCGGTCCGGGGAGCCCCGCGCCCGCGAGGCCGGCGACGCTCCGGTCGATCTCATGGATCAACGCCTGGTTGGCGCGGAGCACATGAAGCTCCCGCCAGAGAGCCCATCCCTGGACCGCCAGGGTGGCGAAGAACAGCCCATGGTGGATCCAAGGCTTGACCGCACCGCGGGCCGCCGCGCCGCCGAGGAGGAAGGTGGCCACGCCCAGGACGACGGCGGCCACCAGCCACGGCGCGAGGGACGTCTTGAAGCGGTTCGCCTCGTCCACATACCGCGCGTCCAGGCCGCCCTCCTTCACCGTCTCCCGGATCGCCCACCCGGTGATGAACAGATAGATCAGGATCCAGCAGTGCGAAAAGAGCTGCGCCAGGCAAGCCGCCAGGGCAACCAGCACGTGGCGCGGCATGGCCGCATCGGCCGGACCTTCGAGCAGATAGCCGAGGATACCGGAAGCCAGAAACCCGAGCGTGGCCAGCGCGCCGATGATCAGCAGGGCGCGTCCCATCATGGTTGAAACCCTCGAAGAAGATCAGGGACCAGGAATTGTCTCATATCCAAACACCTGCCGCATCCACGCCGCCGCCGCATGCCGGGGGCGAAACCGTTCGTCCACCCGCCGCCGCCCGGCCTCCCCGCGGCGCGAGGCCTCGGCGGGATCCGCCAGAGCCGCGGCCAGCGCCTCCGCCAGGGCCTCCGGCGCCTCGGGAGGCACGAGCCAGCCGGTGACGCCCCCCTCCACCACCTCGGGAATGCCGCTCACCGCGCTCGCGATCACCGGCACGCCGGCCTCCATGGCCTCCAGCACCACCAAGGGCATCCCCTCGTAGATCGAGGGAACGACCAGGGCGCGGGCGCCGCGCAAAAGCCCCCGGACGCGGGCCGCATCGCAGCGGCCAAGAAAACGGACCGCCGGTCCCAGCTCCAGAGCCGTGGCCCGGCGCTCCAAGGAGGCCCGGTGCTCGCCGTCGCCCGCGATCAGCAGCCGGGCGCCTGGCACGCCACGCATCGCCTCTAGCAGGACCTCCACGCCCTTGCGGATCCGCAGGCGGCCGACGAAGAGAAAGAAGCCTTCGCCTTCGGCCGCGTCTTCCCGCAAAGGCTCCACGGCCAAGCCGCCCGTTACGTTCGGAAGGACTCCCGGCGCATCGACCCTGTAGTCGCGCCGGATCTCCTCCGCCGTCGCCGCGCTCGGCGCGAGGACCAGATCGGCCACCGAGGCGGTCAAGCTGCCGAGGACGATCTGGAGCGGCGCCTTGAGCCAGCGGAACCGCCGCTCGACGCCACCCGGCCGCCCCAATACACGCCCCTGCGCGACCAGCGGCCGCACCGCCCGCCACTCTTCCACGTAGCTTACCTGGAGCAGAGCCACCAGGCGGGGGACTGGATCAAGCTGCCGCGCCACGATGGCGACGAGCAGGGCCGCCAGACCGCCGTCCGACTCATGAACCTGCACCACATGGGGCCGGAACCGCCGCAATGCCCGCCAGACGGCCGGCACGGCGAACAGGGGGAACAGCACTTTGGGACCCGGGCCGCGGCCCAGGATCTCCACCTCGCAACCTGCCTCGCGCAGACCGGCCGCCAACTGTAGCACCTGTTCCCCGACGCCGGAAACGTCGCGCGGCGGGAGGGTGTTGGCGACCAGGAGAACGCGGGGGGCGGGCATCGGGGGAGACTCTATAAGATCTCCTCCATCCACCGCGCCGTCTGCTCCCGCAGCATCTCCAGCCCGGGCTCGTCGAGCCGCCCGAGGAGCCCCCGCGCGTCATCCCGCGCCCGCTCGAGCCACTCCCGGTCCTCCGGCAGCCGGACGAAACGGAACTGCGGCAGCCCCGCCTGGCGAGTGCCGAGCACGTCTCCCGGCCCGCGGATCTCCAGATCCGCCTCGGCGATCACGAAGCCGTCGCTGGTCTCCTCGAACACCTCCAGGCGGCGCTTCGCCTCGGCAGTCCGCTTGCCGTAGAGGGCGAAGCAGAGAGACGGGCGCGCGCCGCGTCCGACCCGGCCGCGGAGCTGGTGGAGCTGGGCGAGACCGAAGCGCTCGGCGCTCTCCAGAACCATGCAAGTGGCCTCGGGAACGTCGACCCCCACCTCGATGACGGTCGTGGCGACCAGCACGCGGACCTCCCCTGCCGCGAACGACCGCATCACCCGCTCGCGCTCGGGCGCGGGTAGACGGCCATGAAGCAGTGCGTACGTCCATCCCGGCAGAAGCTCCCGCACGTGCTCCTCGACCTCGGCGAGAGAGGCGGCAGCCACCCGGCCGCTCTCCTCGATGAGCGGTGCCACCACATAGGCGCGGCCTCCCGCCTCCAGCTCTTCCCGGACCCGGGCGTAGACCCTTGGACGCTGTCGGGCCGGCAGAACCCGGGTGGCCACGGGCGTCCGCCCGGGCGGCATCTCGTCGATCGTGGAGATCTCCAGATCGCCCCAGGCGGTCAGAGCGAGCGTCTGCGGAATGGGCGTCGCGGTCATCACCAGGAGGTCCGTCCCCTCGCCCTTGCGCCGCAGCTCGGCTCGCTGCTCCACGCCGAAGCGGTGCTGCTCGTCCACCACCGCGAGACCCAGGCGCTCGAAGACGATCTTCTCCTGGATCAGCGCATGGGTTCCAACCGCGAGATCGACGGCGCCGATCTCCTGCATCCGTCTCGTGCCGGTGAACAGGCCAAGCCGCCAGCGCGACCCGAGCAGGCGTTGCAGGCTTGCGAAGTGCTGTTCGGCGAGAAGCTCCGTAGGCGCCATGAAGGCCCCCTGGAACCCGTTCGCCAGGACGACGCCCAACGCCAGAGCGGCCACCGCGGTCTTGCCGCTCCCCACGTCTCCCTGAAGGAGGCGGAGCATCGGCCGCGGCCCGGCCAGGTCCGCCGCGATCTCGCCGAGAACCCGCTCCTGAGCCCGAGTCAAAGGGAACGGCACCAGCGCCCGAAGCTCCGCAAGCAGGAGCTCGTCCACGCGGGGCCGGAGAGGTTTGGCCTCGGCGATCTCCCGGGAACGCAGCAGCGCCAGGGCGAGCTGAGTCTCCAGAAGCTCGCCATAGATCACCCGCAGATGCGCCGGGCTGCGCCGCCGGTTCAAGGCCTCGACATCAGAAAAGCCGGCCGCATCGGGCCGATGGAGAGCGAAGAGAGCCTCCCCCAGGCGAGGCAGGCCATAGCGCTCCAGCAGATCGGGAGGAAAGGTGTCCGCCACCTGGCGCGGCAGATCAAGGCCACCGAGGACTGTGTCCATCACGCGCCGGAGGGTGGCAGGCCCCAGCCCGCGAGCGCCGGAGACCGCGGGGTAAACCGGAGCGATCCGACCGATCCGACCGATCCGACCGATCCGTCCGATCCCCTCCTCCCGCACCCGCTCGCACGAGGGATTGACCAGCTCGATCCCCGTCCCCTCCCGGCTCTCCCGGACCTGCCCATGCAGCACGTACTCCTCCCCCGCCACCACCTGCTGCGCGAGATACGGCTGATTGAACCAGACGACCGGCATCTCGCCGGATTCATCCCGCAGCACGCCGCGAACCAGGCTGAACCTGCGCCGCCGCGTCCGGAGCCGCCGCATTCCGGAGAGAATCCCGCGAAACGTGCCCGCCTCCTCCGCCACCGCCGAGGCCACCGGCCGCACCTCCCGCCGGTCTTCATACCGATGCGGCAGCCATAAAACCAGATCGAGGACGGTACGAAGCCCCGCTTTTTCGAGAGCCCGGACCCGAGCAGGCCCAATACCGCGGACGTTCGAGAGGGGGGTGTGAAGATCCACCCTCACCCCCGGCTCCTCTCCCGCCAGCGGGAGAGGGGTGAACAGCAAAGATCCTTCTCTTCTGCTTTCGCTTTTCTCCCCTCTCCCACTCGTGGGAGAGGGGCCGGGGGTGAGGGCTTGGAGGGCAGGGGCGCCGCCTCAGGGCTCGAACTTGAGAACCACCACCCCGAACCGCAGCTCGTCTCCCTTGTGGATCTCCGCCGGGACGCCCGTCTCCAGCCGCACGCCGTTCAGGAACGTGCTGTTCATCGTCCCGATCTCCTCGCCCAGGAAGAACTTGCCGCCGCGGCGATAGATCTTGGCGTGGCGCCGGCTGATCGAGCGTTGCGCGTCGAGGGGCGAGAGGTCCACGTCCGGATAGATGCCGGTCACCGGATCCTTGCGGCCGATCGTGGTCTCCGGACCGGTGGAGAGCTGAAATTCCATCCCCGAGAAATGGAGGAGCTTCTCCGAGCCCTCGGCGGGAGCCTGGAGAACGGGGGTCGGGATCTCGCGCGAGAGTGGGGTCGCCGAGTTCTTGTACATCGTCGTCCCGCGCAGCAGCTCGTCCGTTTCGCGCAGACGGCGCGACAGCTTGCGCATCATGCGCACCGCCACCTCGGGGGTGTCGCGCAGCATCTGGTCGAACGTCGAGCCGTTGATGGCGAGGAGCTTGGTCGGGGTGATCGCGCGGGCCGACGCGGCGCGCGGCATGTCTTCGAGGATCGACATCTCGCCGAAGAAGTCCCCCTTCTCCAGCACGGCAATGCCGACCTCCTCGCCCCTCATCGTGTTGAGGATCTCGATCTTGCCTTCGTGGATGATGTACATCTCCGTGCCGAGGTCTCCCTCGCGGAAGACGTACTCCCCATCCTTGAGCTCCACGAGGAACGGGCCGCTCGCGGCTTTCTTACCGGTGCCGGTGCCACCACCGCTGGTCGTCTTGAACACGGGACTGTTCATGCGATGCTCATCCTCAGCCGAGCCAGAGCCGGCAGTCGTCACCGTCCAAACGGGCCGGCAGCCCCAGGGGGAGCGTCCAGTTAGGCCGGAGATGCCCGCTTTCGAGCCCCCAGGCCACCGGAACGTCCAGCCCGGAGAGGCTGTCAGAGACCAGGGCCGGCCAGTCCGTGTCCTGAGCTCCGGGGCCCCCGTCCAGATGGCCGACGATCATGCCCGCGATCTTTCCGAGATTATCCGAGAGCCGTAGGTGGGTCAACAGACGATCGACCCGGTACGGCGGCTCGTTGACGTCCTCCCAGAACAGGATCGCGCCCTCCAGATCCGGGAACCAGCGCGTGCCGAGCGTCGACGACAGCAGGCTCAGGCACCCCCCGAGCAGCGGACCGGAGACCGTGCCTCGCTCCGGCGGCCGCAGCCAGGAGCGGAACGGCAGGGAGCTGGGATACCGGCCGGCGAGAGCATCGAGAAACGAGGCCACCTCGTCCGGAGCCATCTCCCGCGCCAGCTCGGCCGCTACCAGGGGACCATGAAAGGTCACGAGCCCCAGGCGCCGCACCACCTCGAGCAGGAACGGGGTCAGGTCGGAATAACCCATATAGACGCGGGGATGGCGCCGCAGCAGGTCCCAGTCGATGCCGGGGAGGATGCGCAGCAGGCCGTACCCGCCGCGGGCGAACAGGATGGCCCGCAGGTTCGGGTCGGCCGCGAGGCGGTGGAAACCGGCGAGGCGCTCGGCGTCGTCTCCGGCGAACAGGTCGAGACGGGATCGGGAGAGGAGATTGTCCGCGAGGACCGGCTCGAAGCCGAGCCGGCGCAGGCCCTCGATGCCGGCCTCCAGCCGCTCGGGCTGGACCGGACCGGACAGGGCCGCCACCCCGATCCGGTCACCAGGACCGACGGGAGGGGGCAGTTTGGGAAGAGAAATCAAGACGCCGGAGAGCTCCGTAAGCCGAATTCTGTCTCCCGGCGCCGAAGCGCCAGGGTGCGGTCATTCCTCTAGGACCGGCGTTGCCACCGGCCTCCAGCAACCTACCCGGGAACTGGCCCCGGACCCGAAGGCCCGGAGACGGGACGGGTGGCCCGCGAGCCGTCCCCCTATTTGGTCTTGCTCCGCATGGGGTTTTCCGTGCCTCCGACGTCGCCGCCGAAGCGGTGCGCTCTTACCGCACCATTTCACCCTTACCGTCCGTCCGCCCCTTGCGGGACAGCCGGCCGGCGGTATCTTTTCTGTTGCACTATCCGTCGCGTCGCCGCGCCTCGCCGTTAGCGAGCATGCTACCCGTTGGAGTTCGGACTTTCCTCCCCGGCTCGACCCAAAGGCCGTCCGGAGCGACCGCCTGAAGCTCTCCGGCGTCTGCCCCATCATAACCGTTTCAGACGACCCGGACTTCCTCGTCCTCCTCATCCGGCCCCAAAGGCTGGCCGGCAGCCAGGCGGGCCAGCTTCTCCCGGACCTTCTGAAGCGCCTGGTCGAGCCCCGGAACCCTGGCTCTCATCTCGATGGCACGCTCCAGATGCTCCTCGGCAGCCTCCAGCCAGTGAGGGTTCTTCGCCTCCAGGGTACCCAGCAGGGCCAGAGCCTCGGCTTTGGGGGAAATCCGGATCGACTCGCGCAGCACCTCGACGGCGGGATGGATCTGCTCCGCCGCGGCGAGGGCCTTGGCCCGCTCGTAGAGACGCACCGCCTCCTCGGCCCGCGACACAGTCCGCGCCGGCTGCTGCTTCCAGAGGAGCGGCCCCATCTCGCGGTCGTACTGCTTCCGCCGGTCGATGGCGGAGAGCGTCAGATACGCCTCGACCGCCCGTTCGAAGAGGACCTGCAGCACCCCTTCGCGCCCCGCGAGGCCGAGACGGGAGGCATTGTCCGGATGAACCAGCCGGGCCGTGCGCTCGAACCCCTCGTGGATCTCCAGGGCCGAGGCCGTGGCATCGATCTCCAGGAACTTGTAGTGGGTCGCCTCCCCCATCTCCCGGACGAGGACGGCCACCCGCTCGCGCTGATCCTGGACGGCCATCGCCTGGGGACGCTCCGCGAGACTGCGGGCAATCCGGTCCGTGAAGAGCCGAAGCTCTTCCTCGGTCAAGCGAGGTGAAGGCATGCTTGAATGGTACCACTCATCAAGAACACGTTCGCCTTCTGGTTGGCGCCATCAGTTGACGTAGACTCTCTCGCGTGGAGAGGCCAGACCCGATCGTCGAAGCCCTGCGTGGGGCTCTGCGCGGACAGAAGGATGTCCGCCTGGCCCTCCTCTTCGGCTCCCGCGCGCGAGGACGGGCGCGTCCCGGCTCCGACGCGGATGTCGCCGTGCTCGGGAGAGGTCTCGACCTGCTGGGTCTCGCAGCGGATCTCAGCGCGGCCGCGAAAATCGAGGTCGACGTAGTCAGCCTTGAGGACCCGGGGTATCCCCTCCTCAACGCCCTGCTCCGCGACAGCATTGTTCTCCACGAGGGGGAGCGCGGCGCCGCAGCCGCATGGCGGGCGCGCGCCATTCTCGAAGCTGAATTAGACGGGCCTGGTTACGAGCGGATGCGGGACGCTTACCTCCGGAAGCTCGCAGCGGGGCGACATGGTTGACGCAAATATTCTGGCCGAAAGCTGAAGCAGCTCTCCTGACCATCCCATGGAGGCCTTCCTGAAATGGACCGCACATCCGTCGTCGAGCGCTTCCTGCGCTACGTAGCTTTCGACACCCAATCCTCCGAGACCTCGGACACCTATCCCAGCACCGAGAAGCAGCTCGTGCTCCTGCGCCACCTGGTGGACGAGCTCCGCGCCCTCGGCCTCTCCGATGCCGCGATCAACGAGCACGGCTACGTCATGGCCACGATCCCGGCGACCAGCTCCAAGACCGGGGTCCCGGTCATCGGCTTCATCGCCCACGTGGACACCTCGCCCGAGATGAGCGGCGAGAACGTCAAGCCGATCATCCATCGCGACTACCAGGGTCAGGACATCGTCCTGCCGGACGACCCCACGGCCGTCCTCCGCCCCTCCGAGATCCCGTACCTCACGGAGCGGGTCGGCGACGACATCATCACCGCCTCGGGCACGACCCTCCTCGGCGCCGACAACAAGTCCGGCGTGGCCGAGATCGTCGCCGCCGCCGAGTACCTGCTGGCGCATCCCGAGATCCCCCACGGCCCGATCCGCATCGGCTTCACCCCCGACGAGGAGGTGGGCAGCGGCACCAAGTACTTCGACGTCGCGAAGTTCGGCGCCAAGTACGCCTACACCATGGACGGCGGCCCCCGCGGCGAGATCGAGTACGAGAGCTTCTCGGCCGACGCCATGACCATCACCTTCCAGGGGCGCAACACCCACCCGGGTTACGCCAAAGGGGTCATGGTCAACGCGATCCGGGTCGCCGCCGACTTCATCAACCGCCTGCCCAAGGACACGCTCTCGCCGGAGACGACCGAGGGGTACGAAGGGTACGTCCACCCCTACGTGGTCACCGCGAGCGTCGACCGCACCGCCGTCAAGGTGCTGATCCGCGACTTCAAGACGCCTGGCCTCAAGGAGAAAGAGGACTTTCTGGAGAAGCTCGCCCGCGAGACGGTCGCCGACTGGCCGGGCTCTTCCTATGAGGTGAAGATCGAGGAGAGCTACCGCAACATGCGGGAGGTCCTGGACCACCTCCCCGAGGTGGTGGAGAACGCCCGCGAGGCGATCCGCCGCGCCGGGATGGAGCCGCACACCAAGCCCATCCGCGGCGGCACAGACGGCTCCAAGCTCAGCTTCATGGGCCTGCCGACGCCCAACATCTTCGCCGGCGAGCAGAGCTTCCACTCCCGCTTCGAGTGGGTGTCGGCCCAGGACATGGAGAAGGCGGTGGAGACGATCGTGCAGCTCGCGCAGGTGTGGGAGGAGCGGGCGTAGGGACCCTGTGCGCCAATGATCCGCAATCCGCGATACATCATCGCCTGACAGGATCTGGAAGGGAGAGCCTCTCCCGTTGAACGGGAAAGGTCTCCTGTTGAGCGGGAGGGTCCGGACTACGTGCCCCCGGGCGAGCAGAGGCACACTCGGCAGCAGGGAGCGCCGGCGTTCAGGCACCGGCCGAGGCCTGGGCCGCCGCAGGTCGCGTCACAGTCGCTGTTGACCGAGCACTGGGACTGACAGCAGCCTGAAGCGGCGAGCCGCTCTGGAGCGGCGGAGGTCGGGACCGCGGCGAAGTAGAGGACCAGCAGGGAGAAACAGAGCAGGAATCCCTTCTTCATGAGGCGGTTCTCCTTGAACGAGAGGAATCATTGCCTCTCATTTTCAAGGTACTTCATCCTCGCTTCGGCGGGACATCGCGGCCGGCGCCGGGGGCGTCGAACAGGCGGCCAGGTCGCCGGTGTGCGCCATGGCTGGATTTTACTCCGACTCCCGTTGGTCGTGCTTCTGCTCCACTTCACCGAGACGACCGGGTACGGCCGCTGAGCTTTCTCTAGGATACCCGCATGAACACGCTCACCCACTTTCGACGTCCCTGTCTCATGCGGTGCTCGAGGACAGCAGCCCTCCTGGGATGCGTTCTTCTGCCGTGCTCGCTCGCCTCGATTCCAGCCGAGGCGCAGGATCGCCCCGCAGCGCACACGACTCTCTTCCTCGTGCGTCACGCAGAGAAGTCAGCGCCCAATGGTGATCTCCCTTTGAGCGCGGAGGGCCGGAGCCGCGCCGCGATTCTCGCATCGATGCTGCACGACACCGGCGTCGGCCGGATCTACACGACCGAGATGGTGCGCACGCGCGAGACCGCCGAGCCACTGGAGCGAGCGCTCCACCTGAAGGCCGAAGCCGTGCCCGTCCAAGACGTGGATGCGCTGGTAACAAGATTGCGGGCCCTGGCCCCTGGCTCGGTGGCACTGGTCGTGAACCACAGCGGCACCATGCCGAAAATCGTGGAGAAGCTCGGTGGCGGCACCATCGAGCCCATCGCCGAAGACGAGTACGACCGACTGCTGATCTTGACGCTGACAGGGGACGGCAAGGCCCGTGTGGTGACCTTGCGCTTCGGCGCACAGCCTCGCTAGAGTACCTGTCATCGAACATGAGGCGAGAAATCCCGTCGCGTCCGACGCGTCCAGCCTGGCTCGCTGGTGGCCTGTCAGCTTCGTGGTCTGGACGGCGATCTGCGTGTTGAGCGTGACACAGCACCACTTGAGCTCGGTTCAGCAAGGGCAACCGGCGGACTGGTTCGAGACGTTCACCGGGTGGCTGCCGGGCTTTCACATCCGAGCCTTGCTTTCTCCTCTCGCATTGTGGCTCTCAGCCCGCTGGCTGCTCAGCGCCCATCCATGGCGGCGAAGCCTGCTGCACGCGGGCTTGAGCGTGCTGTTCGCATTGACGTATGCCGGGCTTCACGCGCTCGTCATTGGCCTCTTCTGGCCCCACTCGTCGCAATGGCGTCTTTTCCAGAAAATCCTGCTCGGTGATTTCACCAATGGGATTCTGACCTACTGGGCCGTCCTGCTGGTGGGCCATGCGCTCGCCTTTTACGTGTGGTATCGCGAGCGGGATATGGCAGCCGCCAAGTTGGATGCGAGGCTCCGCGTCGCAGAGCTCGAAACGCTGCGCATGCAGCTCAATCCGCACTTCCTTTTCAACACGTTGAATACCATCGGCGTTCTGATGAAGGAGGATACCGACGCAGCGGGCCGTCTGCTCGTGCGCTTGGGCGACCTGCTGCGGAGCGTGCTGGCCAACACGTCATCGCAGCAGACGGATCTGCGTCAGGAGCTCGCCTTGCTCGACAACTATATCGAGATCGAACGCTCGCGCTTCGGCGATCGTCTTCATGTTGAACGACGCGTCGATCCAGAGACTCTCCACGCGGTGGTGCCGGTGCTCCTTCTCCAACCCATCGTAGAGAACGCCATCCGGCATGGGATTGCCCTGCAGGCAACACCGGGAACGGTCACGATCTCGGCAGCGCGAGCCGGAGGGCAGCTGCTGCTCGAGGTGACCGACGACGGGCGAGGCTGGTCCGGCGAAGGGGCTTCTCGCAAAGGCCGTGGCATCGGGCTTGGGAACACGCGGGCACGGCTCGAGAAGCTGTACGGCGCGCAACAACAGCTCCTGCTCGAGGCGAACCCCATGGGGGGCGCGGTCGTGCGGATCGCGATTCCCTTCACAACCTTGCCGGAGCCAACCGCTCATGGGTGAGACGGAAAAAATTCGCGTGCTGATCGTCGACGATGAGCCGGCGGCGCGCCGCGGGATTCGCTATCTGCTCCAGAACGAGCCAGATGCCATTGTCATTGGCGACTGCGGCTCCGGCATCGAAGCGGTGCGGACGATCGAAAGCGACCGGCCGGATCTCGTGTTCCTGGACGTTCGCATGCCGGAGCTCGACGGGTTCGGTGTGCTCGAAGCGCTCCGCGTCGAGCCGCCCGCCGTCATCTTCGTCACGGCGTTTGACGATCATGCGGTGGCGGCTTTCGACGTGGCCGCCTTCGACTACTTGACAAAGCCCGTGGGCGAGGCCCGCTTTCAAAAGGCTTTCGAGCGCGCCCGTGCGCGGCTTCAGGAGCGGAAGGCACTGCCGCAGAACGGGCCGCTGGAGCGCCTGGTGGTCCGCGTCGGAGAGCGGATCGAGATCGTGCGTGTGGCGACGGTCGATTGGATCGAGGCAGCCGGCGACTACTGCTGCCTCCATGCGGGCAAGCGGACTCACGTTCTCTCCGAGTCGCTCAGCAGCCTCGAGGGGAGGCTCGATCCCCAGCACTTTCTACGGATTCACCGCGGCAAAATTCTGAACGTGGATCGGATCCGGCACATGCACCGGCTGTTCCACGGCGAGTACGTGTTCGTGCTCGAAGACGGAGCCCGGCTCACCTCCGGCCGCCGGTATAGCGCCCGCCTCAAATCCTTCTTCAGCAATACAACCCACCTGTGAATTCCCGGGCGGCTGAAGGGGAGGCGCCTCATCCCTTCCACCTCGTCTTCTCCCCCCGCGTATCCATGTGCACCATGGGGCCGAAGCGCGGGTTCGGAGGGTAGATGCCGAGGCCGCCCTCGAACGGCTGAAACCAGGTGTCCTTCGACAGCTCCTCGACCATGCCGTAGATGAGGAGGGCGTCGCGGAGGTCGGCCTTGCCGTCGCCGGTGATGTCGTCCATGCGTCCGTCGTCGTCGCGGTCGACGAAGACGTCGGCGGCGTCGCCATAGGAGTGGCGGCTGTACTTGGTGCGGTTGCCGATGGCGGCGTTGTAGAAGGGCGTGCGGTAGCCGCTCATCACAAAGAGAGTGTCGGTCGCGACGCCGCGCTCGCGCAGCTCCTCGAGGACCGTCTCCAGCTTGAGCAGCAGCCGTGTGCTCAGGACGAGGTACTTGGGGTAATCGCTTTCCTGCTTGCCGACGAATTGCGCCAGCCGGAAGTGGGGCGAGACCCAGGTCCCGAGATTCCCCCTCGTCACCTCGATCAGCCCACGCGGCATCGCATACGCCGGCTGCCCCTTGAGCGGCGTGCGTTGGTAGTGACCGATGCGATAGCCGTTGACCTCCTCCTCCCCCTGATACGGCACCATCACGAACACGTTGAGGCAGGTGCTCTGCTGCGAGCCCACCTCGCGCACGCTCAGGCAGTGCACACCAGGCTCCTGCGGCGCCGTCCAGCGCCAGCGGTCCGGTCTCAGGGTCACCAGCTCCCCCACCTCGACCGCGGCTTCGAGCTTGATCGGCTGATCCGTGAAGACGGCCTCGACCTCGACCTGCTCGCCCGGCAGCACGAAGGTCGACATCAGGCTGTAGGGGCTCACCTCGTCCTTGAACTTGAGCGAGAACGGCGCGCGGGGCTTCTCGACGGGGCTCTTCCCCTCGGCGTTGCCGCTGATGCCACCGGCGGCGGCGTAGAGCGTGTCCATGCCGCAGTCTTCCTCGTCGATACCGATGGCGGTGGCCAGCTCGGCGATCGGCGACTCGGCGCTCTCGGTCGTCTCCCCATCCGCCTCGTCGACCTCGCGGGGTCCCGCGAGGCGCAGCCAGAGCAGCCCCGCGCTGGCGATCGCGATGACCGCGAGGCTGACCGCAATGAGCGAGAGGAGGGCACGGCGGGTTGCCATACGCCTCTCCCCCATGCAAGCTCCGGGCCGAGCGCCGTCACTCAGATCCTCAGCGAACCGCGAAACCCCCTGTTGGCATAGTAGGATTGTGCACCGTTGTGATAGACGAAGACATGGCCATAGCGTCGATCACAAAAGAGGGCTCCCCCGAGCTTTCTGATCTCAGAAGGTGTCTTCACCCAGCTCGACGTTTTCGCATCGAGCTCTCCGAGCTTCTGCAGCTCTCGGTATTGTTCCTCCGTTAAAAGCTCAATCCCCATGGCAGCAGCCATATCAATAGCGTTATTTTCTGGTTGATGTTCTTTCCTCGACTCCAGCGCTTCGCGGTCGTAACAGACACTTCTGCGGTCCTTAGGGCTTTCCGCGGAACAATCATAGAAAATGTATTCGCCCGTTCTTTCATCGTGACCGACAACATCCGGCTCACCGCCAGTTCGTTCCATCTCATGGAGTGACCGCAGTTTTTCGGTATTGGCTTCCAGCCTTGCTTGGACCTTGGCCCACTCAAGGCCTTTGTGCCGGTTCATGTTTTTCTCGAAACGGGTTTTCAATGTCTTCAGCAGCTCGTCACGTTGTTGTGCTTTCATGTCTTTGGCTCTCTGTCTCTTCTGGTGAACGGATAGGGAGACCGACTGAGTTACCTGGCCGGCAAGGCGATCGTCAGCGCCTTACCTACCTCGGCATGCTACATCAGGACATCGCCGCTGCGCCGAGGCGTTTTCTGGGGCGAGAGGGAAGAACAGCGAAGGCAGGGCACCCACCAGGCCGCGCGAATCACTCGGCTGCGCGCCAATCCCCGTCCGGCCCCGGCACCCAGCGCCGCCCGTCGCCGTCCAGCCACTCGCCCATCGGCTCGCCCAGGCGCAGGTCGGCGCCGAAGCGGAGCACGTGCCCATCCGGATCGCTCACCTGACACTCGCGCGAGCCCCACGGATAATTGGTGGGCGGGTGCCGCAGGCGCGCGCCTCGACCCCGGAGCTCCTCGTAGAGCGCATCCACGTCGCTCGTCGCGCCCCAGACCCACGTCCCCGCCTGCCCCTGGTCGCCGGCACAGAGCATCAGGGTGGCGCCGTCGCGTCCGACCGACGCGACGGGATCGGCTCTCCACTGCACGTTGAAGCCGAGGCACTCTACGTAGTACGCGACGCTCGCCTCCAGGTCAGCGACGCGCAGGATGGGCACGATGCCCCCGAGGGTCGCGCGGACCGGGGCAGCGATCGCTTGAGATAGCTCGGACATGGCGACTCTCCTGGGTTGCGGGCTAACGCCCGAGCTCAACCGCGGCGCCGCCCTCGCTGGGCACGACGCAGGTTGCTCCGCGTAAGGAGAACGGCGGGCGCGGACCAATGATGCGCGAGGGGCGTCTCTTCGTTAGGGGTGCCTGGCGTCCCTTGCGTCCGGCCTTTGCTTGCCCTTTCTAAACTCGGCACCTTCGTGGAATGGCACCTTGAAAGCTTCAGCGAAGGACGATTTCATTGCGCCGTTCGGGGCATAGATGGCAAAGGTCCGGCGGGCGGTGAAATCGAACTCGGTGACAAGTCTCTTGATTCCGTAGCAATTCTCTAGATCGACGGTGAGCTTCTTCATGTGATCCCCCTGCACACCATGGCCGTAGCCGCAGCAAGTACCAGCAAGGCGAACAGCGATTCGACGGCCTTGTCGTGGAGTCACCTTCATCGGTCCGAGTGTCGGCCAACGTGCTGGGCTTCAGTGGGGCCATCAGGCATCCGCTGGAAGCCCCTGTTGGGCGGGCTTAGATTCTTCTCTTCTTCAAGGTAGCACAATCAGAGGACCCGTCTCCTCTTCTCTTAATAACACTAGATAATGACCACCGTCGCGTCGAATGGTGCGAACCGTGATGGATAGCAGATCTACCCAGGGCCGAACCTCGCCCACAAGCCCGATGCCCCGCATTGGCATCTCCTCGCCAAGATCAAAGAGAATAGACTGAAAAATGGCGTTCTTGAGGGGTTCAACCACAGAGAGATCTGCGATCAGAAAAACCCCTTGAGGAGCCCTGAAGATCTCAAAATCAGAGGAACCCTCTCTCTCTACATAAACACTGCTCTCAAAGGGGTTACTACTAGGATCTCCGTAGACTTGGACAGCAGGGAGGAGGAGAGGTATTTGGAGATGGCGATACTCTGCCTGAGCGATCAACTCTTCTATCTTGAGGCCACCAACGTAAAGGTCATGCGGGAACATTTGGCAACGGACTACCCCCTCACGCCGCGGAACCTCCTTGAGTTGCTTGGCCAACCCCTTGAAGATCATCTCGAGCGGCCATGGCTCACCGTTGCTGTGAGTGAACACGCGATCCTGCTCCGCGACGGAAGCAATCATGGTAATAGGGACTACCAGATTAATCTCAGACTTCCCAAACTGAAGGTACTCCAGGAAAACTCTAGTTCCCTTGCCCCAAGTTCTTATTTCCTCGGGCGTTAGGCTAGCAAAGTCTCGAACAATGATTCCGAGAGATACCGCCTTGAGCAATGCTCCGCGCGTAAAGCCCGAGGACGACACTGCAATGGCTGCGCTTGCTCTTAGGCTGGCCTTTCTTCCATAGAGCTCCTCGATCCAGGTGACATCTTGAGGGTTGGAGTGATGCCGGCATTCAACAAGCGTCGTCAGGCCATCGCGGTTAATGAGTATGTCCACTTGCCGCAGTTGGCTTGGATTGTCCGGATCCGGTATCCGTGCATCCCACTGAACTTCTGCCTCCTGTCCTTCGAGCAGGCTTTGTATTTTGGCGATCTGGCGCTCAAACTCCTTCGGAGTCAACTTCCCTAACCTCCTATACAGCCTCTTGCAGTTACATCCCTAACCTTTCCTGTCGGTCGCCCAACGGTTGAGCTGAGCGCCGCGGCTGCGGCGGTTTGGGCTTGGCACTTTATCTTCCACGCGTGCGCTCCAGACGTCCGGTTAAGCAGCCGGGATATTAGTTGAGGCCCCCTGCTGCCTACCCACGCGGTAGGCTGGTGGGGTGAGTGAAAGACCCTTTCACCAAGGAGGCCTCGATGAGATTCTACACCCAACAGCACAAGCACTA